>Ga0306864_1000093_pt1 | contig 40791 bp, 31 predicted proteins | sample AntRauTorckE5430_FD_190448 | JGI IMG/M metagenome (GOLD analysis project Ga0306864, IMG submission 190448) | Saline lake microbial communities from Rauer Islands, Antarctica - Metagenome Torckler E5 #430 (v2) (version 2) | ecosystem: Environmental > Aquatic > Non-marine Saline and Alkaline >...
CAATCATCGCCGCGGCCCATTTGGGAATAACCGCCGCGTAGGCGCCGTCCGGGTCCTGGCGCTGACCAAACACATTGAAATACCGCAGTCCGGTGGCCTTGAACCCATAGGTGCGCGCAAACACATCGGCGTACAGCTCATTCACATACTTGGTCACCGCATAAGGCGACAACGGCTTGCCAATCACCTCTTCCACCTTGGGCAAGGCGGGGTGGTCACCGTAGGTGGAACTGGATGCCGCATAGGTAAAGCTTTGCACCCCGGCATCCCGCGCGGCCACCAGCGTATTCAAAAAGCCGGACACGTTGGCGGCATTGGTGGCAATCGGGTCGTTTATGGAACGCGGAACAGACCCCAACGCCGCTTGGTGAAGCACATAATCCACACCTGCGCAGGCGCTATGGCAATCCGCCAGATTGCCAATGTCGCCGTCAATAAACCGAAACCTGGCCCACTGCGCCTGCGTCACCAAGGCCTGAACCTCGTCCAGATTGTGCCGGTGCCCGGTGGCAAAGTTATCAAGACCGACAACGGTTTGATCGAGTTTCAGCAAGTGCTCCAGCAGATTAGAGCCGATGAAGCCGGCTACACCGGTGATTAGCCAGGTTTTTGGGGTATTGGTCAGGGTGTTTTTTAGTCCTTGGTACTTTGTCATAAAATCCTCAAGCAGAAAGACAATTCAGGTAGGCCTTCACCACCCGCTCTTCACTAAACATCTCTTCCATCCGCCGGCGCGCCGCATCCCCTGCCCGCTGCCGCTCTGACGGCGCTAACTCATAAACACATTTCATTTGCCGGGCCAAGGAATCGGCACTGCGCGCTTCACACAGCCAGCCCGTTACCCCAGGCTCTATCGCCTGCCGGCACCCCGGCACGTCGGTCACAATCGCAGGCCGGCCCATAGCCGCTGCCTCTAGCACCGTGCGCGGCATACCTTCCCAGTAAGATGGCAGCACCAACACATGCGCCTGCTCAATTAGCGGCCGCACATCGTCGGTTTCGCCCAGGTACTCAACCCAGCCTTTAGCCGTCCAGGCGCTTACCTCTTCTTCGGTGATAGCGGTGCGATTACTCACCCCCAGCGGCCCGACCAGCCAGCAGCGCAAGTTAAGGCCCTGTGAGACCAACAACCCGCACGCCTGCCCATACTCGCGAACGCCTTTGTCCCCCAGCAAGCGGGCAATCATAATAAACGTCAGCGGCCCATCTTGGGGTAAAGGCGAAGCCTGAAACCGTTGCAGATTCACCCCAGAGCCTGGCAGCAAAGTAAACGGCGTAGCGCCTAACAGGCCCGCATCGCGAAACACCGACAGGTCTTCTTCATTTTGAAAAAACAAACGCCGCGCCCGCCGGTTCGCCAGGCCGTACACCTGCCGTACCCGCCGAAACAGCCAGGAATCGTGGATAAACGCCGTACCCAGGCCTGAAATATTATTGGCAAAAGGAATTTTTTGCAGCGCGCACGTCAAACCACCGTAAATGTTCATCTTAACGGTGAAGTTAAACACAAAGTCCGGCTTGTAACGGCGCAGGGTCTGCCAAATAAATCCCAGGCTGCGCAATTCCGCCACAGCACCCGTGCTTTTGCCATCAAGAGGCAACGCAATGTGCTGCGCGCCCAGCTCGCTTACCAGGCGCTGACTGAAATCATCCAAAGGCGACAAACAAACAACGCGGCAGCCTTGTGCTCGCAAAGCCAAAATGGTGCTACGGCGAAAATTGTAAAGGTACCAGGAGGTGTTAGACGTCAGAAAAACAGTTCGCATCAAAAGCAGCCACAGTAAAAAATCAAACAGCCCACACCATGCGGTACGGCAACCAAACAACAGCATTACTGGCAAAAAACAACCACACCGCCTGCACCATCCCGTAATAACCCACCACCGCCAGCGTGATCAGGCCTCGTTGCCGTGAATCAGCGACTATAAGCGGCAGGCGGGCAAACACGAACATCTGAATAGGGATCAAATACAACGCCACGCGGTCGGTTGCCGTGGATGAAATCAGCACAAGAGGTATACACGCCAGCGTCATCAACGACATCCAGAACCACAACTTGCGTTCTGAATCTAACAACCGCAGCGAGCGCTGAAACACAAAAAACAGCACCGCGGGCACGGCGTTCATTAACACCCGAATCAAACCGCCCTGGGACTGGTAATCTGCTTCTACATAGTTGGTCCAGAGCCGCTCGGCCGAATCAAACACAAACAGATAACCGCCCACCAGCGACATCAACCCAACCCAGAGCACACTCCAAAAACGATTGGAGGTAGCCGCAAGTGCCGCCACCGGCAGCATCAGCACCGCCGATTTATGAAAAGTGGCACCCAGCATTACCCAGAACACAAACCAACGCATTTGACGGTTACGCAGCGACACCAAACCCAGCAGCAAAAACCCCAGCGCCACCGACTGGCGGGTGTAACCCATGCCCACCACAATAATCAAATAAGGCACCGCCACCAGCAGCGCCAACCAGGGCAAAGGCTGGCTGCGGGCAAAACGCACCACGCCTGCCATAACAATCATACCGCAGACCGTATTCACCAAAATTATCGAGCCACCGGCCTGGGCTACCAACCAGTTCACCAGGTAATAACCTGGGTCTGAACCCAGCAAAACATCCGCTAACGAGGTGGCCGAGCGCAACTCCAAATGACGGGCATACGTAAACCAGTCCCCGCCCACCTCAAAACGCAAGCCGATCGCCAAAGAAAAAAACAGCCAAACAAGCCACCAAGCCAACGTTTGGGAACTCGGGGCCAAACGCCGATTGGCAAGAATTACGCCAGCCGGAAAAAGAAAAAATAGCCAATAAGGCAGCATGCATTAGTCCATCTGTTGTGCTCACTGAATGAGCTTTAATCAAACGCTTTCAGCAGCTTACGATCTTCCTGATCCAGACTGCTTATTTCAGACCACCTAAGTAAGTTCTAGTCGCTTTTCTACTCGGAGTGACAGTTTTTAGAAAACTGCATCCTTTTAACCTACGAAGTGCACGAGATAGGCATGCCAATCAATCTAACCGACATGAGTTTTCTAGCCTTGATAACGCTCCTGATTCGGATGCTCGAACGTATCTAGAATACTCCCGACCATGATGTGACAAACGATGTCCTCGATCGCGACATTTCTCTCCGCTTGCATGGGCCTGTTCTTGGGAAAGCGCATAGATGCACTCGATGGCCGCTTGCCCCTGCGCAAGATAGTCTTCAGCATTGGTTAGCTTCCAGCGCCAGTAAACGAATTGAGGGTAAACCAGTGACTGTTGCTTGCAGTAAGCGTTGCCGGATGCGGCGGAGACTTGCCAGTCAGTGATATGCTGCTGTCAGACCTGTGTTTGTTCGGTTGGGTCCTGCTGATTACTCATGAAATCAGTGAGGAAACAGTGTGTGCAATCGACGGGCAGGAATGTAGGTGCTGGTTTATGGGCGCTTACTATTGTTGAATCCCATCCAACCAAGAATCCATTCTATCTGACCACGAAGCCGAACATTTTGGGTACTTTTGAGACCATTGGCTATCAAAAGCACGAAGGATTTCGATTCGTGCAGTGGAAGGAGATGTGAAATCAACTGGGCACCCAACACCATAATGTAATACTTCATCAGAATAGCCATTCGTAGAACTTTGAGCAAAAACATATCTTTCATTCACTATATAATCATAGAGTTTTAGTGGGCTACCCGGACTCACTCTGTTATTCTTTACAGGCAAGGCACAAAAATCTGATGCACAGATCAAGTCAGCACATGCTTTGTCACTCAAAGGGGATATATTGATGCACAATTGACTCGCATCAAACTCAGCTAAGTCGCCGCCACCTACAACTATCTTTATATCATCTCTAAACAGATCGAACTCTCTTTGTAAGTCGACCAAATATTCTATACCGTGCCATTTAGAAACCGAACCAACAAACACAATAAGCCGGTCACTTCCCTTAAAGCCAAACTTCTCTCGCGCCTGATCCTTTGAAAGGTTAGACTTAGCATTCTCATCAAACCCATTATAAACAAAAAAATCTTTATTGCTTGACATAGCCTTATCTTGATACCACCGTAATAAATCAGGATGATTAAATACCCTTACATCTGCCGCTAGATCAATTCTGTGGGCTATGTGCGCTAAAGCTTCTATCGCGTAACGTTTCACGCCTTGGTAAGGCAGCAATTCTAATTCATCTAAAGCATTAGCGTGAACTTCTCGAACCGTTCTAACACGAAAAATTTTACACATTATCTGAGACAACAACCCCGAGTTACCCCGACTTATTAGGTAGTCCGGGCGGTCAAATATAATCCAAAAGGATGCCTTGAAATCAAGCAAAATGACTGATATTAAACGCATGACTAAGTTCGAACTATCACTATTTACAACCCTTAACCGCGAAACCTTACCCTTAAGTGCCTGTAACTTCTGGTAAGTTGCTCTATCTTTACCTCGCCCCTTTCTCAAATCAAAATCACACAAATACAAAACCTCTAAAGATTTATTCATGTCTAGCAACACCTATGCAAGAACCGACACCAGGAAAACTGACGTCAAGAAATATATAAACACCTATTACCCAATACAACATATAGAAATACGATCCAAACGCCCTTTATTGCCACATTAAAACCCAGACTCACACAACAAGAAAACCAGCTAAAGATTGCACATATTCTGAGTCAAATTCACTATGCCTTCTGACTCTTAAAAAAAGACAGCGCTTTGAGTCAAAATATAGATAGGCAGGTCATTGCCGCTCGAGTGTCACACTTCACTTCAAGCAGATGTCTTATTCATAAACCAACATACATCGACTGGCAACTCCCCACCTAGAGCCAAAGCCGTCAAGCACTCAGCAACCAACTCTCCCTCTTTACCGTCCCACTCAGTGAGGTAGGTATCACTATAATATCGAATAGCCTTAACATTCGGGGTATGAATTTCTTTGACCGCTTGGATCATCTCCATCACTTCCGAAACAGAAGTAGCTTGCTGTGTTAGCCCATGTTGCACATAACCATAATAATCCGAATGGGCCGGCGAAATTAATTCGTAGTAAATGGGCACTACACCGGCAATAGCTGCTTCTAAATGGATACTGCTATTGCCGGCTATCAACCAGCCGATTTTCGACATAAAATCAGAAATGCTTTCTTTTTTCGGATCGCTTAGAGCTACTCGCTCGCTGCAAGCAAATGCTGCGCGATATTGATCGATATCTCTAGCCGTCTGGCCCGGATGCCAGCGAAGTCGAACACTCAGACCTTCATCTGCTATGGCTTTGATAAATGCTATGCCGGCTTCAGAATCATCAAGAGCGTTCAAAGCTACTCCTATTTCGACGCCCTGTTGTTTTTCTGATCTCTTAAGATGTTTTTTCTGACCTGAGAGGACTACCTCGGGCATTGGTACGTTTCTATGGGTGCTTGGCTGGTTTGGCTCACACCGCAGGTATGTGTCCAAAGCACATTGTCCGTCAAGAAAAGCGTAATTCACACGCAAAGCCGGGAACAACGGGCTCACTGATGCGTGCTGCAGGTAAACCGTTTTAATTCCCAGTTGATGAGCGACGGCAAGCATACATCTGTATGGAGCATTGTGATCGTTGGAGGTGATCACGAATTCAGGTTTAACCTGCCTAAGCACACGATGGAAATAGGCAAGGTAGGTGTAGACGCTGCAAAAGGTCGAAAAATGCCAATCAATAGAGACCGGGTGTCTAGATTTCAACGTTTTGTATAGTCTAGGTCCTCTAATGGCCAGAAGGCCTACTGAGCGCATAACGTCAACGACGCTCAAAGAAAATGGAATATAGCGCTTCGTCCTATCTTCGTTGTCGAGAAACTTTTTATTTCCTATCGCTACGACGGTATAACCACGCTGTTTTAGTGAATCAATTGTTTGGTCCAGCGCGCTCATTTGATTGGCGGTTCCGGTATATACAAGGAACTTGGCCGGACACTTCAGCTCGACTCGCTGCTTTAATCGAAAATCACGTAGAAGCTTCGCTGCATATTTTGCAACCTGAAGGGCAAACCCACGATAGCGAGGCTCTTTTTTCGTGAGTAGTGGGAGGCTGTCAAGTTGCTGGCCGTACAGATAAGCCAGCCAAGGCTCCGGCTCACCGGCAAGTACCGCTTTGATATCTCTGTACCACCCCATCAAGTGAAACTATCTTCTTTCACCGGAGAATTCGCGCTAACGGGCTTGTTCAATTTCTGCCCGAGAACCCACTCTAGTTTTTTGGGCGCCAACCCAAATCCAGGCCTTACACTGCGCACGCTGTCTGAGGTAACAACATCGCCGGCGTTCATGTCTTTGACAAAATACAGGGAACGACGGAACTTGACGTTGTCTTGCTCACTGGATTTACGCCCATAATCAATTTTACCAAGCGCATTCCAAGCTGTTTTGCTGTCTCTGCAAAGCGCAGCAAGGTCAGCGGGCTCTAAAGAGAAACTATCATCAGGGCCGCCGCCTTTTCGATCCAGAGTGAAGTGTTTCTCGATAATTGACGCACCTAACACAACACTGGCAATGGCCGTGGTGTTGTCCAGGGTGTGATCAGACAAGCCTGTCACTAAACCAAATCGCTCCATCATGTCGGGTATGGTACGCAGGTTGTAATCTTCCGCCGGGGCCGGGTAGCCACTTACGCAGTGCAGTATCGCTAATTCCTTGCAGCCACCTTCTCTGGCGGCGGCTATGGCTTCACTGATTTCCTCAGCGTCCGCCATACCGGTGGAAATGATCATTGGCTTGCCCGTACTGGCCACATAGCGAATCAGCGGAAGATCGACAGCTTCAAAGGAAGCAATCTTATAGGCTGGGGCGTTCAGGTCTTCAAGCAGGTCTACCGCCGTGTTATCGAAGGGTGAGCTGAAAATAGGAATCCCGATCTTTCTGGCGTGTTCGAACAGCGGCTTGTGCCACTCCCAAGGCGTATGGGCCCATCGGTAGAGCTCATAAAGTGTTTTTCCATCCCAAAGGCCACCTTTAATCTGGAAATCCGGGAGGTCTGAGTTGAGCGTAATCGTATCCGGCGTGTACGTTTGGATTTTGAGGGCATCAGCACCGGCTTTCTTTGCCTCTTCGATTATCCGAAAGGCAGTCTCAATATTTCCATTATGATTCGCTGACATTTCGGCAATAATGTATGGCTCTTGATCATTACCAATAGAACAACCGGCAATTTCAAACTTATTCATGGTCAATTTTCTCCAGACTAATCTTATATTTCTGACCCAAGTATTCAAACCAAGCAGGATAACGTTCAGGGTCGCACATACGCATTAGGTCAAACTGTTCCGCAATCGTTTTATGAGGATCTATATCGCTGTCGGCAGGTGTCCGGCGAGGGTGGTATGTTGGCGGAATCTCCTCGCTCTGACTGTAAGGCTTAATTTGGGCGAAATTTTCAACAGCCTCTTTCATCAGGTCTATTTCTGCCTGAAACAGCTTCTGATTTATCTCATCCCAAAGTTCTGTCTTACCAATTAGTATTGGACGCTTCAGCCACAGGCGCCCGCTGTCTACCTTTTCTTCAGCTTCCAACAGGCTCAATGTAATAGACTCTGCACCGTTTACAAGATCCCAGATATGAGGGCTCCATCCCCTCCCCTTGGGTAAATCACTCGCGTGCAACACTAAGGTGTAATGGTACTGTGACCTGTGCACGGCTTTAATGATTTCGGAGCACGACACTAGGAATAGGATATCCCCTCCGGAAAGCTCACTGCGGGTGCGTATTAATTCTATATCATGCTGAATTTTATTCTGCTCAATCCATTTTCCCAAATGAATATTCACCGGATGTTCAGGATCACTGCACAAAACGGATATCTTCATGATCAATCATCCCTCATCATTTCTGAAATCAAGCGGGAACATCCCTTACCGTCGCAGATCATCATCGCGTTATTCGCCAGCTTTTCAAGCTCGGCTCTGGATGCCACCAGACTGCTCAGTAACGGGACTAGATCTTCGGCGATTCGATTCTCAGCGATAAGATGAGCGCATCCGTTTTGTTCCAGCGCATTGCCAATTTCTCGTTGGTTTTCAGCAAGAATCACCATGATTGATGGCAAAGCCAGACAACACCTTTCCCAGGAAGTGCTACCTGCTGCACCGATAGATATATCAGCAAGATACATACGTTCAGCCATATCGTTAACACTAACATTTACCGCTGCTTGGCGCGGAAGTCGGTCAGTCTGCTTTTGCACTTCTTTCAGGTGAGGTGAGGTTGCCCCCATTATGATGTCCAGTTCTATATCAACCGGTAGCGTGCTATCAGACAGGACATTTAATACTTTGCCAGATGTGTTGTTAGCGTCAACGCCCCCGAGGGATATTAGAATGCGCTTCAATTCAGGCGTCTTACGGCGTTCCAGGCTTTTCTCGCGTAGCCGAGCAAACTCAGGGCGCAAGAGTGCGTACTTTGGGCCGATCAACCGAGTGCAGTGTTCCGGCACTTTATGATCATAATCTGCAATCTCACGTCCCAAATTCTGATCTAGTAGAAGATCGCAGGCGTGATGTCGGTCCGCCAAATCGTCAATCACCATGATCTGGCATGCGGCTTTCGCCAGCAGTTTCTCCCAACGGGCATCAAGGGCGTAGTGGTCTACAACCAACCAATCTACTTCCATAGAACCAAGAGCAGCAAGCGTCTGTTCTGCGTCTATACGCCAACTTACCCCCAACCATTCGGCATGGGCCGTATCGTCATTTTCTACTGTGGAACTGACGCCGCTCGTAGTAGATAGTAAATGAACAACAAAGCCTTTATCGATGATGAACTCGCCCAGATTCCCAGGATGCTCTCGGCAGATAAAAACACAACTGTGCCCAAGGCGCTGTAGTGCTTCAGCCAGGGTCAGGCAACGCATGACATGCCCGGTACCCATCTTTATAGAAGCATCGACCCTGAAGACTACCAACACGTCCATCCTCCATCGACCATAAGGTTGGCACCATTCACAAAACTAGACGCGTCTGAAATCAAAAATGACAACGGGCCCTGAAGTTCTTCGGCTTTGCCGACTCTGCCTAGCGGCACTTTTCCAGCTAAAATAGCTACAAAATCGGGGTTGGATGATTGCACTTTTTTTGAAGGGAAAGGGCCAGGAGAAATCGCATTTACCCTGATTCCTTCGCTACCAAATTCGCAAGCAGCATAGCGAGTCCAATGTATCAGTGCTGCTTTTGCGGCCCCATAAAAGGGAGGGTTTGCGACACTTTTATCGGCATAAATCCTATGATCTGGACTGACGACACCGTACATGGAGCCTATATTTACTATCGAAGCTTGGCCGCACTCTTTTACTGCTAAACGTAAGTTAGGGAGTGAGTGGTGAAGCATGCGGTGTGAGGAAACTATCGATACTTCAAAACTATTTTGATAATCGCCTGTAACAGCAGTTTCTATCGAGCCTGAACCACCTGCGTATGCATTGTTCACCAATCCATGTATCGGCAAATCGTTATGACGATGGAACCAATCACGAACAGCGTCCTCATTGTTGATATCAAAAGCGGCTGCGAACGCACTAAAGTTTGCATCGCTTAGCGCTTCTACTAACGCTTCGACTTTTTCGCGATTACGGCCATTTATTATTACTGTGGCACCGAGCTCTGCCAGACCTATTGCCATCGCCTGTCCTAAATAGCCTGTTGCACCAGTTATCAATACATTTTTATGCTTGAGTGAGAATTGTTGCGGCAAATTAGTCATTTTCATGTTCCCAAGTTGCCGGATTAAGGGTTTCTTTTGATATATAGGGACGACCTTCAATAATTTCACCTAACTTGGCTTCATTCCAAATTCCGGCGCTGGATATTTTTAGGTTATATATAAGCTGATCCAAGTTATCAACGCCTATTACTACACCGTCAATCCATTTTTGGGAAAGTGCAAACCTAATACACAATTCAATCACATCGCCATTGGAATATTTCTCAGATTTATTTCGCAACCAATCTATAATGAAAGTAGGATTTGAACACCGAGCCTTTTCCCAAAGATCCTCTCGCTCCGTCGTTAAAATCCCTTGTAACAGAGAACTGCGGATATGGACAATAAGCGGCCTACTTTGGCGAACCTGCATTATTTTCTCGACTACGAGATTCCAGCGATGATCCAATATATTAAAAGGCATTTGAATGAAGGACACATCCAGAAATTCAAGTGCTATTAAAGCTTCTGCAGGTGATTGGACAGAGACCCCAAGCGCACCAATTAGTCCCTGGTGTTTTAACTCGCAAACTGCGTCCCAAACTCCGCCACTCCAAGCCGTTAAATGCTGAGCTCGATGAAGCATGAGCACCGCTATTTTTTTTGAATTCAATGCAGAGCAGGACTGATAAAAACTACGCTCGACAAATACTTGAACAATGCCGCGGGGCGCATCGGCTGGACAATCTTCTAACGGCGACAATTTGGTAATAACATTTGTTCTTGACGCCCAACCACCGAGTAGCGATTTTCCAACCACGCGTTCGCTATCACCGTAAGCCATGGCTGTATCGATATATTGCACGCCATTTGAAATAGCGGTGTGAATAATACTATTTACAAGAAATTGCTCAGGGCGCCCTGTGGTGTTGGCAACTCCATACTGGAGGCCGAATTGAGCAGCACCTAGTACCATTCGACTTGCAGGTATTGGCGTGACGACGTTGGTTGATGCTTCTTTTAGTCGTTGTAGCAGAGCTTCAAGTGACACCCCTTCTGGATTTTCGCAACCAACAAACAACCTTGAAATCAAGAGATAATCGTCCATAGTGTCGATTGTGCATCGCCACTGTTCCATGCCTATCGTTCTATATCTTTCTACAAAATTGCTACCATATTTTGCGATAACCCAAGGAGTCACATGCTCACGATCAAAGCGTGACTCTGTACGGTTATGAGCTTCTCTTAAGTATTTCACTCGCGTGACTTCAGCACTTACTCCGTAAGGTAGCCCGGAATACTTTCCGCCGCAACTAAGATAAGGCAGTTGTCGATCCTCAAAATCTTTTAACAGCTCATTAATAAAAGCGCCGTCAGGAAAAACATTATCGCCGGTAAGCCTAACCACCACATGGCTATCTGCAAGACTATCAGTGGCATCTACAAAACGCTTCAACGTATTTTCGAGTTCGCCACGAAAATAATCAACACCCCAACGTTCCAAAGCCTCACAGAGCACATCATCTGATAACTCCTCAGAAGTAACAACGATAACGTGTTGACCTGAGTTACTCGCACGGCGTGCCGCCAGCACAACAAGTGGCATACCACCTATGGGTAATAGGACTTTACCCGGCAAACGAGTTGAGTTAGTTCTCGCTTGAAGTAATAGAGTTGCATTCATAGTAAGACGAGTTCACAAGCTCGAATGACTTTATCCTGCTGCTCATTCGTCAATCCCTGGAACATCGGCAAGCTGATCGCTTCCCGGTAATAGGCCATGGATTGCGGGAAATCGTTTTCGCTAAAGCCCATTTCGCGATAATACGGCTGGATATGTACGGGAATATAATGCAGATTCACGCCAATACCCTGTTCTCTCAGAGCTTCGAATACGTCTAAGTGGCTAAGCCTCGTGTTTTCCAGTTGCAGGCGGATAACGTAAAGATGCAAGCCGCTGTAACTGTTTGGGTGCTGCCACGGCAAGGTTAAAGGCAGATCAGCCAGCAACTGATTATAACGTTTCGCCAGTTCATGCCGACGTGCCACATACGCATCCAACCGTTCCATCTGGCTAACGCCCAGCGCGGCCTGCAGCTCGGTCATCCGGTAGTTATAACCCAGTGCAATCTGCTGGTAGTACCAGGGGCCGTCGGGCGCGTGGGTCATTAGGTGCGGTTCGCGGGTAATGCCGTGGCTGCGGTGCAGGTTCATTTTTTCGGCAAGGTCAGCGCTGTTGCTCATGGCCATACCGCCTTCGGCGGTGGTCACGATTTTTACCGGGTGAAAGCTGAATACGGTGATGTCGCTGTAGCGCCCGCTACCGATGAACTCGCCTTTGTACTTGCCGCCAATGGCGTGGGATGCGTCTTCAATGACTTTAAAGCCGTATTCTTGCGCCAACTTGCTGATGGCGGCCATGTCGCAGGGTTGGCCACACAGGTGTACAGGCACAACCACTTTGGGCAAGCGGTTGTCTATCTTCGCCTGCTTTAGTTTGGCTTCCAGCGCAACTGAGCATAGGTCATAGGTCTTTGGGTCTATATCCACAAAATCCACTTTAGCACCGCAATACAAGCCGCAGTTTGCAGATGCCACGAAGGTCACCGGACTGGTCCACAACCAGTCGCCCTCACCCAATCCCAGTGCCATGCAGGCAATGTGTAACGCGGAGGTGGCGCTGTTAACGGCAATCGCGTATTTGGCGCCTACGTGGTTGGCTACGATTTGCTCAAATTTCGGAACCATGGGGCCCTGGGTCAGAAAATCTGACTTGAGCACGTTTACTACCGCATCTATATCGGCTTGGGTAATGTCCTGCTTGCCATAGGGGATCATAATTAGATGCTTCCAATCGTGCTGTAGTTATGGTCAATCCAGGTTTTTAGCTGTTGGTCACTCATTCACTCAGCGTTATTGTCACTGGCGTACACAAACCCTTCTTCGACGAGCGTGCCATCCTTTATACGGTTTTTACAATGGCCCCAGCCGTTGATGTTGGGCAAAATTTTATAATGCTCAGGGTACTCGTAGGTGAAGTATGAGTCTTCAGCGCCAATCATCTGTTCGTGAAGCTTTTCGCCGGGGCGAATGCCAACGTTTTCCTGGGTGGCATCGGGCGCGACTACGCGGGCCAGGTCGGTCACTTTCATAGAGGGAATCTTTTTCACGTAGATTTCACCGCCCACCATGTCATCAAAGGCATGCCATACCAATTCCACGCCTTCTTCCAGACTGATCATAAAGCGCGTCATACGAGGGTCTGTGATGGGCAGTACGCCTTTATCCCGAATAGACATGAAAAACGGAATCACCGAGCCGCGTGAGCCCATTACGTTGCCATACCGCACCACGGAAAATACGGTTTTATGGCCACCGCTGTAGGAGTTGCCCGCCACAAATAATTTGTCGGAGGCCAGTTTTGTGGCGCCGTACAAATTAATTGGGCTGCTGGCTTTGTCTGTAGACAGCGCGACAACGCCTTTTACGCCTTTATCAATGGCGGCGTCAATCAGGTTCATGGCGCCGTGAATGTTGGTTTTTACACATTCAAACGGGTTGTATTCGGCGGTGGGCACAATTTTTGTGGCCGCAGCGTGCACCACATAATCCACACCATCCAATGCGCGGTAAAGGCGCTCTTTGTCGCGCACGTCGCCGATAAAGAATCTTAGGCGATCGTCACCCTGGAAAAGTTTGGCCATTTCCCACTGCTTCATTTCGTCTCGGGAAAATACGATGATTTTCTTGGGGTTGTATTTTTCGAGCGTCATCGGGATGAACTTGTGGCCGAAAGAGCCGGTGCCGCCGGTGATGAGGATTGTTGAATCTGAAAGCATAACTTAGAAATTCCCTGTTTGTCTTAAGGTTAGCATACTCAAAAAAACTTCTTTTAAACCATTCAGCTCGACGTCTCTGAGTCCTGGAATCTTATAATATTCTGAAAAATATTTTTCGTTACTAGGATTAATCGTCATGAAAACACTGTTGTTATCCATTAAGTTAATAAGCCAAGACCGTATTGTGGAAGCATCCCATGATGATGCCGACACCTTAATCATAAAGGTGGCATAGTCCATCCCTTCGGAATAATTAAAAACTCCAGGTACACCTCTAAACCAAGAATTACCAAAGGCTAGTGCGGGGACACCTAACAACGCAGACTCCAAAGCTGCTGTACCAGTAATCGTGCATGTCATAACAGAACTCTCTATCAAATCTCTCGATTCAACATTTGAACTGACCAACGACACACCCTTAATATTATTGAGCACTCTATAAAACTCGGGACTACGCCCTTTATATCCTTGCAACGCCGTCGTGAATTGCGAGTAGTGCTCTTTTACCAAGATAGCAACGTTGCTGGGAAGCCAGGATCTAAGCAATAAAATCACATTCAGTTGATCGTGATACTCTAACCCATCCGGATTTGTAGTACGCTCCGGTTCGTACTGAAGCGGAAAGTATACATATTTTATATCTGGCACTAAATTTATAGCTACAACTTCCTTTAATGCAGCGTCCAGCTCGAATACCCTTTTACTTATTGCCATTCGTTTTAAGATAGGTTCGAATATTTTTAATATAGTATTGTCTGACACACCTCGTTCTAAACTGCGAGGCTTTCGCAACACGCTCTTAGCCATTTCCTTTATAATGGAATAACCAGATCTTAAAAAGGACAGCAAACTTGATGTATTTTGATCCTTTCTTTTTTGTATTTTTATATACTCCGGCTCTATATCTCCATCTTCAGCTACAAAACGATCTAAGAAATCATCAACTCGAGCAGTTATGAGCTTTTTGACGTCATCATCTATATCATTTTTTAATTTAATATACGCTCCATTAACCCCTTCCCTAAGGACGGCAAGTGGAGCTATACTCCATGATATAAAAGAATAAGATTTGACTCCCATTAGTTTTGCCACCTCATAAAGTACATACTGAAAAGGCGCGTGAGGAGATTCGCTCATAATCAAGAAGTCTGGAGTATGTTTTTTTAAAAGAAACAAAGAATACGTTATAAAAAAACTGAAAAATGCATCTCGATCGACATACCTATAAGCTCCATATGGATCATGCCGATCCATCATCTTTAGGGTTTTATCCCTAACAGAAGATGAGTTAATCGAGCGAAAGGTATTATATTCTTTGTCAGTAAACTCTAGCTCAAACTCTACTGTCTTAGTATGCACATCAAAAAAATCTATCAAGCACAATTCAGGTATGCTGGCTAACGCCGAAGAGTCAAGTTTCGGATCACCTGCCCATATAACAGGTTTGGCGACACCTGACTGATACAACGATTTCGCTAAGTCTAGCCATATCTGCCTCCCAGTAGGGAAAAATATATACTTTACCATTATCAACCTGTTAATTTATTAAGAACTAAGTGATATCTCTTTAAAGAGATCGTTTTATCTATCAACTCGTCGTAAGAACCTGTCGCTATCAGCTTGCCAGCCTGAAGGATGTTTATATAGTCGCACTTCCTTACCGTGGCCAACCGATGAGCAATCATTATGATAGTTTTGTTTCCCGAAAAATCATGTATTGCATTCATGATTAATTTCTCGATAATGCCGTCCAAAGCGCTAGTAGCTTCATCTAAAATCAGCACTTCAACATCGTAGTATAGGGCTCTTGCCGTTGCAATTTACTGAAAATCATTATTTATTTCCATTCAATTACATGAAACTAGCAATGCGTGGTTGCCTGCAGGCGCAATTCTTTAAGCATGCTGCGCCATGCGTTTGAAGATCTGGTTTCTTTCCGTTAGTTCGGTGTAGGTGCCAGAGTCCACGACGCTGCCGTTACCTAACAAATAGATGGTGTCGCACTGTTTTACTGTGGCCAAGCGGTGGGCAATCATGATGATGGTTTTTTGGCCGGCGAAATCGTGGATGGCGTCCATGATCAGTTTTTCGGTGATGCCGTCCAGGGCGCTGGTGGCTTCGTCCAGAATCAGTACTTCGGCGTCGTGGTACAGGGCGCGGGCGATGCCTATACGCTGGCGTTGGCCGCCAGACAACTGCACGCCACGCTCCCCTACTCGGGTGCTCAGGCCGTTTGGCAGTTCCTGAACCAGTTCTTCCAGGTGGGCCATTTTCGTGGCGCGGCGGACCTTTTGGTCGTCTATTTCATGCTCAGGCAGGCCGAAGGCGATGTTTTCGCGAATGCTGCTGTCCGCCAGAAAGATGGATTGCGGTACAAAGCCCAAGGTGTTTTGCCAGGCGCGCAGGTTGTCTTGGGTAATGGGCTTGCCATCGACTAATAACTGGCCTTGTTCGGGCTGCATCAGGCCAAGTACCAAATCAATGGCGGTGGATTTGCCAGAGCCGGAGGAGCCCACCAGGCCAATCACGCTGTTGGCGAAGATGGTGATGTCCAGATTTTTCAGCGCGGGGTTTTTCTTGCCTGGGTAGGCGAAAGTCACGTTTGTGAGCTGAATGGAGATTTTGGGGACCAGGTGCGTATGGCTTGCCTGTTGCGCCGTTTTCTTTTCTGCGGAATCGTTGACTGCGCTGGCTTGCAGGTCGCCTTTTATGGCTTCGAAGGCTGACATATTACCTCGCATGCCAGACAGGCTGCTGTAAATCTGCTGAAACGCCGGCAGCAGTTTGAAGCCCGCCAGTGCGTACACCGACAACACCGGCAAGATGGTACCCACGTTGCCTTGGTGACTGGTCAGCAAATACAAAATTAAAGAAATTACGCAACCAAACGCCACCAGTTCCATCGCAAAGCGTGGCACTTGGCTCATCACCTGGTTGGTACCTTGGGCGTGGGCGAACTGGCTGCTGGCTTTGTCAAAGCGGCTGATGAAATCTGGCTGCCGGCCTAATAGCAGTGTGTCTTTTATGCCGCCAAAGCCTTCGGCCATCAATTTGAATCTTGCTTGCTGGGTGCGGCTGATGATTTGGCCATTAGCGGTTAGCCGCCTACGTACAATGCGGAACAACAGCCAGTAAGCAACTGAAAAGATCACAACGCCGGTGATGGCTACAGCTGGGTTGTACAGGAATATACCGATGGCCATAAACAGCGCCATCACCAGCTTTGCGTTCATTTGCATGAATGGGTTGATAACGCCGGCTGCTACACGCTGGCACTCCCCGGTAATCTGCTTTGTTAATTCGCTGCTGCTGCCACTGGCGTGAAACAACCAGGGCTGATGCATGTAACGGCGATACAGGCGAATACTCAGTTCTGCACCCACGCGGGCGCCGTACATCGACAAGCGCCACACGGTGACCGTTGAAATAATGGCCGCGAGTGTGAGTAAGCTCATGACCCCAATGCCTACCCAAAACAAGAACTGCTCCGGTGAACTGGCGACGGTGGCGGTGTAAATTTGCGCCAGGCGGCCATCGCCTTGCAGCTGGCTCATGTCGCCGACCAGGGCCATAAAGGGCCCGATGGACACTACGCCAGCAATTTCGGCGAAGGCCATCAGTACTACTAACAGCTGAAGCTTGATGAGCTTTTTGCGCTGTTGTTTGGTTAGCAGGCGGTAGAGTTCTAGCAGTTGTTTTAGCATATAGGGTGTTTCGCCTTGTCCTTCAGTGCGTCCATCCGTTCGTCCATCAGTGCGCGCTTCACCCCTAGCTTCCAGTGGGGCAAGGTCAGGCCAAAACGGGTTTGCAGTTTTTGGGTGTTCAGGCGTGAATTCAGCGGGCGTTGGGCCGGCGTGGGGTAGTGTTCGCTGGCGATGGGCAATATGGCCGCAGGCGGTGTGGTGACCGGGGCGCCGAGGGCCTGCAGAGTTTCGGCAATGTAGCGGGCGTAGTCGCACCAGCTGGTGTCGCCGCTGGCAGCCAGGTGGTACACGCCGTTGTCGACCATGCCCGGGCGGCGCGCGCGCAGGCAGTGGGCGGTGATGTCGGCAATCAGTTCGGCTGAGGTGGGCGCGCCAATTTGGTCCCCTACCACGTTCAGGCTGGGCTTTTGTTGTATTAAGCTGGCCATGGTGTTGACGAAGTTGCGGCCGTGGCGGGCGTACACCCAGCTGGTGCGAAAAATCATGTGGTGGCCACCGGCCTGTTGTATGGCGTGTTCACCGGCCAGTTTGCTTTCGCCGTAGGTGTTTAGCGGTTGGGTGCTGTGGTGTTCTTGCCAGGGCAAGTCGCCTTCGCCGTTAAACACGTAATCGGTGGAGTAATGCACCAACAAGGCGCCTACGGCTCTGGCGGCTTCGGCCAGTACGCCGGGTGCGATGGCGTTTATGCGGTGGGCCAGTTCCGGATTTTTTTCGGCGGCGTCGACGGCTGTGTAGGCGGCGGCGTTTACAATCACGCTGGGGCGCAGTGTTTGAATGGTTTGCTGTAGGCCTTCGGGGTCGGCTAAATCGCCGCAGAGGCCGTTTTCGGTGTCGCGGCCCAGTGCCACCACCGTGCCCAGGGGCGCCAGTGCGCGCTGGAGTTCCCAGCCTACTTGGCCGTTTTTGCCCAGTAGCAGGATGGTTTCTGGCTTTCGGCTAGAGCCGACGCCGTTAGTAGAAAATGATTTCATACTGGGGCACTTGGAATTGGGTGGTTGTAGTAAAAACGGACAACGCAAGGCTGGGCATGCGTACTCAATATGCCCTTGAAGTGTCGATGAAAAAGTTTTCCAGTTCGGTTCGAGGTTTATGGCCGTGATTAACCATAGCGGTATTGATTAGCAGTGGTGACACCTCGAAGTGTTCTGCGGCTGCTTCAAGAACATCGTCATTCGGAGAGGTAGTATTCATCCACTCGATCAAATCCGGGTAAGGGCACAGGAATTCTTGTGCAAAGGCTCTTTGAAACTTTTGCCGTGCCGTTGTCGCATTGGTACAGGGCAGCCAATTTCCGGTTTCTCCCGCATAAATACCATCTGCTATCAGCCTAGCGGTCATAAAACGTCGAGCGTTTTTATGTGTTTTACCAAGAACCACTTTAGCTCTGCCACCGCGCATCACTTCGCCCATTCCAATGGTAGGCGGCCCAGATATTTGGCTGCTTTCCAAAAGCTGTACTGGCGATTCCACCAATTCAGCTAATTTTTTGTTATTCAACGGCCCCTTATCGATCCCAAGTTGTTTGCGCGTGGCGCTGGCCGCATTGCGACCTTTTTCCCACGGATGGCCAGGTTTGCCGTTCGTCAACAGTTCCATTAATTTACGAACGCTTTTATGCGGTAATTTAATTGTATCTGCCGAAGCGGTGAGAGATTGTCTAACTTCTTTGATCGTTTTCTCGGCTTTTTCGTGGCCAAGACTGGCCAGCTCCTGAACAGCGCCTTCGCCGTGGGCAGAGGCCAGTTGGACGAGCAAGGCCAAAAGTGGCTGCGGCGCATCTTCCGGGTCATAACCAAGCCGCGCTTCCAGTTGTCGCTGCAGCGCTGTTGAGGGCGCTAGCCTTTCTTCGCTAACGGTCTGCCATAATTCATGCAGCGCTGTTTGCTCACCCAGGCTGTGCAGTTGTTTCAGCGTGCGGTTAATAAACTGGTCTATGCCGCTTTCATAGTCTGTCGCTGAAATCCACGCGTCCAGGTTCTCAATGTAGCGCAGCGGCCCTAAGTCTTCCTGGCTGGGCTTGAGGTTCAGCTGAACATTCTCACCGTCAGAAACAACCGTGAGGTTAGGCCAGGCGTAACCCCCTCCGACTGCAGCGAGGGTGTGGCTCATTTTCCAATCGTGTAGTGAAAATGCGCTGTCAGGAGTAAAGTTCGGCTCCCATCTTAATCTCCACCAATTAGCGGCAAACCAAAGTGCCAGAGGGTAGGCTGAAACCGTTATTGCGTTTTTAACTTGGTGTTCACCCAATAAATCCTCATAACGAAACAGTTGGCGTCCACTCACACTCAGTCCCATCCGACAGCGGGTCATAAGCTCTTCAGACGCCGACGAATCTTCCGGTTTTGCAAGCCAATCCATTTCAAATTGCATGGGTTGTGCCTCCACCTTTATTGGGGTTATTCCACCGCGCTGTTGCGGGACTTCATCCGATTTCTACACCCAGTCGCTCGCGCTGATAGCTGCCATCTTGCACCCGCTGGCACCACTGCAGATTATTCAAATACCACTGCACGGTTTTTTTGATGCCGGTTTCGAAGGTTTCTTGCGGTGCCCAGCCCAGTTGCTGCTGAATTTTGCTGGCGTCTATGGCGTAGCGCTGGTCATGCCCTGGGCGGTCGGCTACGTAGGTGATCAAATCGCGATAGCGGATAGTTGTGGGGCGCAGCTGCTGCAAAATATCGCAGATGGCGTGTACTACGTCGATGTTCTTTTTTTCGTTGTGGCCACCGATGTTGTAGGTTTCGCCTACTTGGCCTTCTGTCACTACTTTGTACAGCGCGCGGGCGTGGTCTTCTACGTACAGCCAGTCGCGAATCTGGTCGCCTTTGCCGTATACCGGCAGGGGTTTGCCTTCCAGCGCGTTCAGTATCACCAGTGGCACCAGCTTTTCCGGAAAATGGTAGGGGCCGTAGTTGTTGCTGCAGTTGGTAATCAGTACCGGCAGGCCGTAGGTGCGCATCCAGGCCCGCACCAGGTGGTCTGAGCTGGCTTTGCTGGCGCTGTAAGGGCTGCTGGGGGCGTAGGCGGTGTTTTCAGTGAACAGGTGCTGATGGGCGCTTGCGCTTTCACTGGGGTGAGGTAAATCGCCGTAGACTTCGTCGGTGCTGATGTGGTGAAAGCGGAACCCGGCTTTTTTTGCATTCGGCAGCGTGTTCCAGTAATGGCGCGTGGCTTCCAATAATGTGTAGGTGCCGACGATGTTGGTTTCAATGAACGCCGCCGGGCCGTCTATGGAGCGGTCGACGTGGCTTTCTGCCGCCAGGTGCATGATGGCATCGGGCTGGTGCTGGGCCAGTACGCGATCCAGTTCGGCGCGGTTGCAAATATCAACCTGCTCAAAGGCGTAGCGCGGGCTGTCACTCACCGGCAGCAGGCTTTCAAGGTTGCCGGCGTAGGTGAGCTTGTCAAGATTAACCACCTGGTTGTCGGTATTAAAGAGGACGTGGCGGATAACCGCAGAGCCGATAAAGCCGGCGCCGCCGGTGATCAGGAGTTTCATCGATTTTGGCTCAGTCGGATTTGTAGGCGTAATTGTAGTAACCGTAATAGCCGTAGCTGGTGGCGGCTTTCTTTTCCATGGTGTTCAGGATGGTGCCTTTGAGCGGCACGCCGGCAGACGCCAGCCGGGTGCGGGCGATGTCGACTTCTTTCGGGGTGTTCACATCAAAGCGCACCACCATCAGGGTGGTGCCTACTTGGTTGCCGATGATGGCTGCGTCGGTTACGGCCAGTATCGGCGGGGTGTCAATGATTACTAAATCAAACTCGCCGCTCAGGTACTCCAGAAACTCGGTGAAGCGGGGCTGCATCAGCAACTCGGACGGATTCGGCGGCGCGCTGCCACGGCTGACCCAGCTCAGGTTGTCCAAGTTGCTGCTGCGCACGGCTTGTGTTGCTTCCAGCTGGCCAGACAACACCTCTGACAGGCCACCGGCGGCGGTTTGGCTGAAGGTGTCGTGCAAATGGCCTTTGCGCATGTCGCCATCCACCACCACCACTCGCTGGCCCGATTGGGCGCACACGGCGGCCAGGTTGGCGGAGAGAAAGCTTTTGCCCACGCCGGGGCTGGGGCCGGTCATCAACAGGCGATTATTGCTGCCTTCCATCATCGCAAAATGCAACGAGGTGCGCAGGCTGCGGATGGCTTCAATGGCCAGGTCGGCCGGGTTGCTCATCGCCAGCAGGTCTTGGCGGGCCTGCCCTGCTTTGGTGGCTGTTTTGCGTTTCTTTTTAAGCTTGGAACTGCGTTTGTCTTCGCCAGACAGGGGCACCGTGGCGTACACCGGTAAATCCAGCTCTTCCAGCTGCTCTGCGGACACAATGCCGCGGCTGAAGGCGGCGCGCAACAGCACCATGATGATGGCCAGCAACAGGCCGCTCAGACCGGCCACCATAACAATCAGATTTCTGCGCGGCGCCACCTGGCCCAGTACAACGGCGTCGTCCAGAATACGCACGTTGCCTACGGTGCCGGCTTTCACCAAACGCAGCTCTTGCATGCGGTTGAGTAACTGCACGTAGATTTCCTGGGTGACCTGCACATCCCGGCTAAACCTGAGTACCTGTTGCTGGGTGTCTGGCAGGTTGCCGGCGCGCTCTTCCAGGCGGGTTTTTTCACGCAATAGCTGTTCTTTTTTCTCTAGCAGCGAGCGGTATACCGGGTGGTTGGGGGTAAAGCGCCGCGCCAGCTCGGATTCTTGCAGTTCCATTTCGTTCAGGCTGGATTCAATGCCCACCAGGCTGTTCAGGGCGTTTTGGGTTTCAAAGGTTAAGTCGATGCTGTCGTTGGCCAGGCGAAATTCATTCAGCTTATCTTCCGCTGCGATCAACTGTTCACGAATTTTTGGTGCTTGCTGCTCCAAAAACTCCAGGCTTTTTTCGGCTTCTGCCGCCTGCCGGGCAATGTTCTGGGTTAGAAACACCTGGGTGGTGGCGTCCAGGCTGGTGACCAGCTCCTGCTGATCCGCCCCTTCCAACGTAAGCCCTAAAATTCCGGTGTCTTTGCCCTGGGATTGAATGCTTAATCGTGCCTTCAGGCCCCTGGTGGCGGCCAACCGGCTTTTCTTTACGATCACAAAGGTGGCACCCGCCGGGGCCGTTAATTCGGCCACCTTGAGTTCAACCCAGGGTTCTTCTATCACCAGTGTTTGGCCTACTACACCCTGGCCTAACGGTTCGCCCTGGGTGTTGTGTAGCTGGTAGCGGCCATTGCCAAGGGAGTGCAGCGAAAAAGCCATAGTGTTGCTTTTGTGGCTGGTAACCAGCTCGTTGATGGTCAGGGTTTCACCCGCCCACACCGAAGCGTGTGCTTGCAGAAAGCTCGGCCGTTCTACGCCTATGCGCCGCAGCCAGGCGCCAACTATTGGCAAGTTGGTGGGCTGTACGTCCAGGTCCAGATCGGTTTGGTCAACCACCTGGCCCAGAATCAGGCGTGATCCCAGAATTTCAATTTCGGTGCTGGTGCTGGATTCCTGTTGCCCCAGCATTGATTGCATGTTCGCCCCGGAAATAGTGCCGGATTTTTTTTCGACTTGTACCAGGGCGTCGGCCTGGTAAATAGGCGTAGACAAGGTGGCATAGGCCAAACCCGCTAGGGCGAAAACCACGGCCAACAGGCCGATAAAGATTTTATGATCCCACAGGCTGCCCAGCAAAAAGCCGATGTCGATGTCGTCATCGTTATTTCGGCCCTGGCGGGCGGCTGAATTTGGCGTTGCTTCGGTCATGGGTTGCTCTTGGGATTTATTGTAGTTTGGCCAGCCAGGCGTGCGCGGCGTTCTGCAGCATGTGGTGCACATGATCGAACGCCTGTTTGCTTTTTTTGTAGGGGTCGGGGATGTCCGGTTGGCCGGGTAGCCAGTGGCTTAGCAGCATGGTTTTGCCGGCAACGGTGGGCTCTATGGCCCGGACTTGCGCGCGCTGGCCCTGGCTCATCACCAGTATCAGGTCGGCCTGGCGCAGCATGTCGCCGCTGACCTGGCGGGCGCGGTGTTCGCTTAGGTCCAGCCCTGCTTGGCTGGCCAGTTCGGCGGCGGTGGCATCGGCTTTGTGCCCAACCAAGGCGCCAAGGCCGGCGGATGCGACAACCTTGCCGGGCAAGGCCGCGCGCAGCAGCGCCTCGGCCACCGGGCTGCGGCAAATATTACCGGTGCACAGTACAAGAATGTGATCAAACATAGAGTGATTGTTTACTCAAAAAGGCCGATGGCCTGGTCGCCCAGGAATAATGGCGACAATGAGGGTACCAGCAAAGACACCACGCGGTTCCAACGGGAAAGCGGCGCCGCCGTGACGTAAACCATGTCGCGGTTGTTCAATACAAAGCTGTCGGCCAACACCAGGGCGGTGGCGTCTTTCAAATTCAGCTGATACAAATCGATCAGGTGGTCGCTGTCGGCACTTGCGCCTTCTGCGCGGCGGATCACGAAAACGCCAGTGGCGTCTGACTGGCGTTCGTTCAGGCCACCCACGTTGGAAATGGCTTCAGCCAGGGTTAAGCCGTTGCGCCCCATGGGTAAGGTTTGGGAACTGGCCACTTCACCCAGTACAAACACTTTGCGATCGTTACCCAGGGGCACGTTGATCACGTCTCCGGCTTGCAGCAGTACGTTGTGGTATTTGTTGCCTTTCTCAAACACGTCTTTTAGTGACAATAAGTAGTCGTTGCCCTTGCGGGTTAACACCACGTGGCGCCAGTCGCCGTTTTCTTCCAGCCCGCCGGCATGGCTGATGGCGTCTACCAGGCGTGTGGGCACGTTTGTCAGGGGGTAAACACCCGGTGTACCCACCGCGCCGCTGACGTAGATGCGCTGGCTGCGAAACGCCGCCACGGATACGTCTACCTGGGGCGATTCCAGAAACGCAGATAAGCGCTCTGTGACTTCTTCGCGGATGTTTTGGGTTATTTTACCGGCTACTTGAACGTAACCGATGTACGGGTAGTAAATGTCGCCGTTTTCGTTCACCACGTTGCCAGAATCTTGCGAGCTGCGCTGGGAGCCCGCCGGAATGGTCAGCTCCGGGTGGTCCCACACGGTAATTTGCAGGACGTCGCCTATGCCTATGCGGTACTGGTAATCGCTGTCTTGCAGCAACAGTTCTTGGGGCGGGCGCGCCACTTGCGCGGTAATGGCGTTGCGCAGATTGTCTGGGCCAATTCGGCTGATTTTGACCAGGTCGCGGTAGTGTGTTTCCGGTGGGCTTTCGTACCGGGGGCTCCAGCCTGAGGTTTCTATATGAGAACCCGGGGCATAGGCACAGCCTTGGGCCATCAATATGAGGGTTAGCCCTGTGGCCGTCGCGAGGATTCGATTTATGAACAAGTGTTTCACGGTGTTTTACTCTGGTGTTTGCGCCAGCGTTTACGCCGGGCCGTTTAAGAGGCGTTCAATGCCATCGTCTTTCTTGCGTGGACGCAGTTGTTCGGGTTTGGGTACTGCGCAAACACCGCGTCAAAAGGTGTAGCGCCATGCCGCACTGGCCGACCATTGATTTTGGTCACCGCGTCGTAATTGAATGGCCTCATCTGTGCCCTGGGCTGTGAGTTCCAGCCAGCTGCCTCCTATCAACGGTGTGCCATAACTCACGTTGAGCACGGCAACGTTCTGATCCGGTGCGGCTATGTGGTAAAGCACGACCGGGTTAGGGGTAACCGCACGAACGTGGCCATTGCGATTAAGCGCCACGTAGCTGGCGGTAACACCCAGGCGACTACCACGGTCAAAAAACTGAAAAAGGCCGAGGCTTGTTGCCATCGCATCACCACCTACACTGGCCGCCATATTGCGGCCGTAGTGGCGGTAGCCTGTGCGGTAATTAAAGTGCTCATAGGTGACGCCCGGCATGGCACTGCCAAACAGGTCATCAGCTTGGGTGTTGGTGTATTCAATAAACCACTGTTGATCGCTAAAGAGCAGCTGAGTGGTCCAGTCAGCACCCATCAACCAGGATTTGCGCGCGGGGAAAACGCCTGCCTCATCTTCGCCCATCATTTGAACGTAGACACCCATAGCCTGCTCGCCCACGCCAAAGCCGTAACGAAAATCAATGCTGCCGAGCTGGTTCGAGGGGTCGGCGTCGCCGCCGTCCTGACTGTTGTCGCGGCCAACGAGCGCGTCCAACAGGGACGACCCGTTTTCTGGGCGACCTTCGCCACCCCACATAATGATCCGCGACAAGCCAAGGTCCAGCCCTTCGATGGGCCGGAGCGTTAAGCGCATGCCGATTAGCTTGGCATTCGGTACGGCGCGCGCCTTGTCCAACTGGCCGGCAAAAGCAGTAAAGTGCCAGGGGCCCACCCATTCAAGCCAGGGCGCCGAAGGTGCAAGGTCGTTCTTGCGGCTTAGCCATACGGAGGGCACCGGGCGCGCATTGTTGGAGAGTATCAGGCTGGATTGCCAGCCCGGCCCCCACCATCGGTCAATGGCACCGGCACCGATAACAAGATTGCCAAACGTACCCGCCAAGTAGCTGCCATCGTATCGGTACGTTTCGTCGTCGGTGGCATTGGCAACCACGCTAGGCTTGAGACCCATTGCCCAGTGACTACCTTGCCATTCAAGGCCGGCAGACAACTCACCTTCTTCCTGCGCCTGATTGTTAAAACCTTGTACAAGAGTGGATTCGGTCGCGCCTGAAAGTGCCACTTGGGCTTTGGTGCCGTTGTTAAACTGGGCTTCTTCCTGGCTCTGCAGATAGGAGACCGCGCTGACAATTGCGGTTGGGTCGGCATTCACCGATTGTTCCACGCTGCGCGTAACGTTCGGCCACATGATCGGCCAAGTGGATACGGTTCGATCCAGATGCCGGCGGTCCGCCAGTTTCTGCAAAGCAAATCGGGCCTGAACATCGCCCGGCGCTATCCACGGCGCCGCTTGTGACGTTGGCACACAGCTGAATATTAGCAGGCACGCTACCGCCCCACCGACCAGGTTCCAGTGCTTTAAGGTCATAAATTGGCTTCCCTACAGTCAGACACGCCAACAACAAAAATAACGTTTACGGCTGAATTCATGTCAGTTTGAAACTAGGGTGATAGGTGAAAGGCAAACTTACGCGCTTTGCACGTCCATACAAGCACTGATGGGCAATCAAGGCGGCACAGGCAGATCGTATCCAGCCCTTACGCTTGGTAGAGAATGGGTTAGCCTGTATTTTTTTGGGTATAACGCGAACCAAACGTCATATTTGATGCGCCCGAGGGGCTTGACCGGGGCGGCCGATTTGCCATGGGCTTTTTACAACCGGATTTCACCACCCGATTTATTTGATGTGCCGCAGTTTTGATGCAGTGTCGCGCAGCTTTCAGGAAATCATCATCGCTATTTTTTTTGTCGCCATGGTGGGTTTTGGTCCGCTGGCCGGATATTAATTTTCGCGAATCGGCGGTCATCGGCATCGTCGGCGCAGGTTATGAGTTCGACGCGCGCAGCCGCTTGCTGCTTAATGTGGGCTATCACAACATTGAAGAAACCGCCTCGTTAGACCAGACCGTCGAAAACGACCAATACAGCACCAGCGACGTCGGTGGCCTTTACACTTTCGGCGCCAAAACCGCGCGTACCCAAATCGACTTCGGCGCTGGTAAGCAGTGATGTAAAAACGGTCTATGCCGTTGGCGGGAATGTGCAGGTTGAGCACCGATTCCGAGTGATGAATCGCTAGACACAAAAGGCAGCCTGCGGGCTGCTTTTTGGGTCTAGCCTTCGATGCAGACGCTCAAACTGGGAACGGATTCATTAAGCTACTGCAAACCGACTCTAACAACTAGCAAGCTTTTGACCCAGCGCTCCCCTTCGCCATATTATTGCTGCCAGCGGGTTCAGGTGTTGCTTGGTACGCCGTTAACTAAGCGTGTCAGGCCACGGCTGTTGGCCGTATCAATTTCCGCTGGCAGGTACTTGGCGGGTACGTCCTGATAGCACACTGGACGGAGGAAACGCTGGATCGCAGCGGTGCCGACCGAGGTACTGCGGCTATTTGAAGTCGCAGGATAGGGTCCACCGTGAACCATGGCGTGGCACACTTCTACCCCGGTGGGATAACCGTTGAACAGCACTCGGCCCGCTTTCAATTCAAGAATACTTAGCAAGCTACGAACCAACTGTTCTTGTTCGTCATCGTTGCAGTGAACCGTAGCGGTCAGCTGCCCTTCCAAATGCTTGGCAACTTGCAGCATCTGCGTTTCATTTTGGCAACGAATTACCAGCGCACAGCTACCAAAGACCTCGTTGGCTAGGTGCTTGTCGGCGATGAAAGCTTCGGCGCTGGTCACAAACAGTGCCGCCTGGCACTGGTTGGGTGCGTTGTCGCACAGGCCTTTGGCCAAAGGGTCGACTCCGGTACTTTGACTCATGCCTTCAACACCGCTGACATAAGCCTGTTGAACACCGGGGGTGAGCATTGTCTGACTTGGGCTTGTCGACAGCCGCTCGCTGCAACTGTCGATAAACGCTTGCAATGGCGCACCGTCAACCGCAACGATCAAACCGGGGCTGGTACAGAACTGCCCGGCACCCATTTGCAGTGAACCACAGAAACCTGCAGCCAGTGTCTCAGGGGCTGCCGCCAGAATGGCTGGTAGCAGGAAAATAGGGTTAGCGCTGCTCATTTCGGCGTAGACCGGGATGGGTTCAGGGCGCTCGGAAGCAACCCTCATCAGCGCGGTGCCGCCAGTTTGCGAGCCGGTGAAACCAACCGCTTTAATGCGAGGATCGCTGACCAGTACGGTACCGATTTTGTGACCGGAACCGTACAGCAGCGAGAACACACCGGGATGCAGTTCGCACTGTTTGACCGCCAGCTGGATAGCGCGACCGACCAGTTCTGACGTGCCTGGATGAGCCGAGTGGGCCTTCACAACCACCGGCGCACCGGCCGCTAGTGCTGATGCAGTGTCGCCACCGGCAACGGAGAAAGCCAGCGGAAAGTTACTGGCGCCGAACACGGCGACGGGGCCTAGCGGCACATGGCGCTGACGCAAATCGCTGCGTGGCAGCGGTTGGCGCTCGGGCATCGCAGGGTCGATCCGTGGATCAAGTCCTTGACCGGCGCGTACTACGCCGGCGAACAACCGTAACTGGCCCATAGTACGACCGCGTTCCCCTTCGATCCGTGCCTGTGGCAGGCCGGTTTCGGCCATGGCGCGTTGCACCAGGGTGTCGCCCAGGTCGAGAATGTTGTCGGCGATCTGCTCAAGAAAAGAAGCACGTTGCGCGGCACTGGTGCTGCGAAAGCTGTCAAAAGCGGCGTCGGCGAGTGCGCAAGCGTCTTCGACCTGTTGCTCGTTGCCGCTGCCGAAGGCCGGAGCCAGTTGTTCGCCCGTAGTGGGATTGATCGCGAAGATCTCGCCGTGCTGGCCCAGCAGTTCGCTCTGGCCTATCAGCATCTTTCCGGTAATTTTCATAATGATTGCCTTTTACAGCGACTTAACGCTGACGGGTGTGGTGTCGGTCGCAAAATCGAGGCCATTGCGCAAGGCACGCCCGAACTGCGGTGCTTCGATTTCAAAACGATCGCCGGGTTTGGTGCGAACGCCATCGCCAAAGCTGAGCGTGGCGGTACCCATGAAGTGCAGGTGCAAATCGCCAGCACGGCGGAACTGGGCGTACTTGAAATGATGCTGCTCCAGATTGGCGATGCTGTGTGACATGTTGGCCTCGCCCGTCAGGAACGGCTTACGCCAAAATACTTCGCCGTTGCGAATGATGCGGCTTTCGCCTTCGATATGGTCGGGCGGGTCGCCGATCAACAGCTCTGGGCCAAAGCTACAAGCGCGCAGCTTAGAGTGCGCCAGCCAAAGGTAATTGACTTTCTCAACGACGTGATCGGAAAACTCATTGCCAATGGCAAAGCCCAAACGAAGCGGTTGGCCGTTGGGGCCGATCAGGTAAATACCGACCAACTCGGGTTCTTCACCGGCATCTTCAGCAAAGTGGGGTACCGGTAGCGCTTGCTCGGGAGCGGCGACGATGTCGCCGCCACCCTTATAGAACCATTCAGGCTGAACGCCGATCTTACCCTCGACAGGTCTACCGCCGTCCAAGCCCATTTTGAACATCTTCATCGAATCGCTAAGCTGAACGTCATCGCTGAGGTTGCTGTGCATCGAGGCGCGAGTATCCGCGCTGCCAAGGTGGGTCAGACCTGTTCCTGTGACCTGGCAATGAGCCGGATCGGGGTGACTAACAGGCGCTAGCAGGTCGCCATTGTCGACCAACTGCTGGTAATCAAGAGTATCGTCGCTGAGCTGGGCTTCAATCTGTTGTTGCAGGCTAGCGCCGTTATTAACCGCCGCCATGGCCAGCGCGTAGGTACCGCCTTCACCGTGAAGTAGGCGAACGATGTTGCTTGACTCAACCAGGGCAACGCGCAATTGCTGATGATGGATACACTGAATTAAACGCATGTCAGGGTCCTTATTCGATGATATCAAACTGGTCAAGGTACTTGTCAGAGAGGGTCAAACCCAGTCCTGGCAAGTTTTCATCTAGGTCGATGAAGCCGTTGACTGGGGTTGGATCACCTTCGAAGATGTAATAAAACAGCTCGTTACCAACTTCGACGTCGTGCACAGGGAAGTATTCGGACATAGGAGAAGCGAGTGTCGACATGGTCAGGTGGTAATTGTGCATCTGGCCTGCGTGCGGAATGACCGGTACGCCGTAAACTTCGGCGAGAGCGTTGATTTTGTGAGCGGCGGTGATGCCGCCAACGCGATTTGTGTCGTACTGAATCACCGACACGGCACGTTTATCAAGCAGCTGCTTAAAGCCATAGCTGGTAAATTCGTGCTCGCCACCCGAGATGCCGATGTTGGTCATCTTGTTCAACTCGGCGTAGCCGTCGATATCGTCAGCAAGAACAGGCTCCTCTAACCAGCGAGGATCGAAACGTTCCAGCTTAGGCAGAATGCGTTTGGTGTATTCCAGATTCCAACCCATGTAGCACTCAAGCATCAAATCAACATCGTCGCCGATGACTTCGCGCACTGCTTCGACGCTCTTGATGTTCTCACGCACGCCCTGAGGGCCGTCTTTGGGACCGTAACCGAAGCGCATTTTAACAGCGCTGAAACCTTGGTCTACGTAGGTCTGGGCTTCTCGCTGCATCTCATTTAGGTCAGTGCGGTAGAGTTTTGAGGCGTAGCAGGGGATCTTCTCTTTAGTACGGCCGCCGAGCAGCTTGAATACCGGACGACCAACGGCTTTACCCATCAGGTCCCAGAGTGCGATGTCGATCGCAGAAATCGCTGCCATACCGATACCTTTACGACCCCAAGCGTGAGTCGAGCGGTACATACGCTGCCATAGGTATTCGTGGTCGAACGGATCATGACCAATCACTAACGGTGCCAGGTATTGGTCAATGATGGCCTTGGCGATACGGGGAGCCAGCGCCACGTTGCCAATGCCGACCATACCTTCGTCGGTTTCAATTTCAACAATGGTCCAGCCGTGAAAACGGAAGGTGCCCATCGAGTCACCGCGGTCCCAAAGTTGGTCCATCGCGTTGGAGCAGAAGTTGGCCTGAGGCGGAACCGTGTGACCTTTCCACTCAAAAATACGTGCACGTACTTTGGTAATTTTCATCGATCAAAACTCCACATATTGTTCTTCTAAACTACTTGTGTGCATTTGGTAGCGCCCATCTGACAAAAAAGTGGAGCGATTGCGGCGCTGTTTTGATGTCGGCGTAGTTGCAAAAGACTGTGCACGTATCGAATTTCTGGTGAGCTGCGGCTTGATTGGACAGTCATAACGGCCAGCTGACACCACATTGGCTTGCACTCGCGTGTTCGCTTAACTCAACAATGTAATGGCCCAATCGGGCTTGGTACCGCCTGCGCCATCTAAGACAAAAGCTACACTTTTTTGTCAATGTCCATCGGCTGCCCGTCACTCTGAGTAGCCTGTATCAGAAATGCCACTTGGACTTCTGGTATGAAGACTGTACCAGTTTATTGAAAACTGGGTCAATAGTGAAGGTGCATCTGAAGTGAAAGTGCAACTGAGTCAGTGGCGAGCATTGGGTGGGCAATTGGCAAGCTCAACTGCCCCGCCGATGGCAACGCCAGGAGCAGAAACGACTCGAATGAATCCGATGGCCGCTTGCGTTGACGAGCCAGAATGTAGGTTCTGGTTTATTGGCGCTTACGTTAAAACAACAAGGCCATGACGATGACCTCATCCGGTAAAGGCATTGCCTTGTATTTTTCAGCAAATTGAGAAAGTCAACGAAATGCTAAGAATCAGCACAGGCGTCTGACGTCGTGAATGAAAATTTTATTACTGTTGAAAAATCAGTTCCGTCTGCATTGCTGTGCTTATAGATTTCGTGACGCCCGTAACATGACGATGTTTGAATAAAAGGGTAAACTAGAATATCAATTCTACAAGTGATGTTGATAGATTCTTACCTATGAAGACGAGCCCGTTTGCTTTTGAAGGCATTATGACCAACAAGACTAAGAAGGATTTGTTGGCCAGCAAAATTCTGGAAATGATCTTCACCGGGCTCTTGCGCGATGGTGATGTGCTGCCGAGTGAGCGCGAGCTGGGCAGTATGTTCGGCGTTAGCCGTGAAACTATAAGAGGGGCATTGACGGTCGTTTCAGCCTACGGGCTGATCAACGTATCCCACGGGGCTAAGACCCGAGTTAATCGAAATGATGAACTTTTGCAGCGGTGCATCGAGCTGTTGCCTGAACTTAGCGCAGTTCAGGTCAATAACTATGACGTCAATACTGTGTTTGACAGTCGTAAAGTGATTGAGCCGGCTATAGCGCGTAACGCGGCAAAAATTATCGACCAAAAAGGGCTGGATGCTTTGCGGAAACTGCTCAATCAGCAGAGACAGTTGTTTAAAGAGCCTGCGCATTTTCAGCTTGCTGACAAAAATTTTCACAAATTGATTTCGGAGTACGCAGGGAATCAAATTTTATTTAAATATACTGAAGACCTCTATAGTTACGGTCTGAATTTTCGCCGTTTGGTGATGCAGATGGAAGGCTCTATCGAGCGTAGCTATCAAGAGCATGAAGCTGTTTATCAGGCGCTGGAGGCACACGATCCAGACCGCGCTGAGCAAGCTATGTTGAATCATCTTGAAAGTGTGTACCGTTCTACTGTCAAGGCAATGCAGAAGATCGACTGAGCATCGCGTCTGTGCCCGCTTTGCTTGTCGTTTTCGCATGAACTCACCCCCAAGACTGATCTTGCAGGCGTTGCGAACCAGCCGATCCAGAGTGGCGTTACCGATAACCTCACGCCATTCCTCGATAAGAAGTTGGCTGGTCGTGATGGTGGACTTCTCAATGACTGCACTGAAATCCCAACAATCATCGAAATATGCAGCGTCAACTATCTTGTCCGGTCGCATTGACTCATTAATAAACTAACTAGTGCCCATCCAGAAACTCATAATTCATTGAATTCCCGTTAATATTTTTGATTGGGCATAAAAAACCTCTTGGATCTGGTATGTTTTAAGCGCGAACTAAAACCACCAAACCAAGAGGATTCCGCATGCGAGAGACCCGCAATGCTCAGGTGAGTATATTCGAGAATTACTCGGATCATCAATATGGCATTCTTCTGAAAAGGCTGTCGGAGCGACTGGATGAGCATCCGGAGATACTCGATCTGGTGGCGGCAGACCTGATTGACACGGCCACCTCGCCGGTGGGGCGAATTGGTCTCAGCGCCGAGAGCGTATTGCGCTGTTTGCTGCTCAAGCAGCAACTGAGGATCAGTTATGAGCAGTTGGCCTTTCATCTGTCGGATTCCGTAACCTACCGGGCTTTTGCCCGCCTGGGCCACCTCATGCCCAGCCGGTCAGGCCTGCAGTCAACCATCCGCCGTATCAGACCGGAGACCCTGGAACAGGCGTACCGTTTACTGACGCACAACTTGCTGGATCAAGGCGTGATCTCGCTGGACACACTGCGTATCGACAGCACGGTGGTGGCCAGCAACATCGCCCCGCCCAGCGACAGCCAGCTGTTAAACGATGCCGTCCGTGTGATCAGTCGCCTGTTGGCGACCAGTCAATCCCGGACAGGGGTCAAACTCCGTTTTGTCGATCAGCGCAAGCTGGCAAAGTCCCTGGCGTTCCGGATATTCAATGCCAAAAAGGCAGAGAAGGAGATGCTTTATCCCGACTTGCTCAGTATCACGCGGTTGGTCATGAGGCAGGCGGACCGGGGCCTGAACCGGGCTGCCGAGACGGACTGTCCTACAACGTCCCGGCAAAGGTGGCGTCGGGATCTGGCCCACTATCGAGCGCTGGCACAGCAAGTGGTGACACAAACCGAGCGCCGGGTCGTCCAGGGAGAACGGGTGCCGTCATCGGAGAAAATTGTCAGCCTGTTCGAACCCCATACCGACATCATCGTCAAGGGGTTTCGGGATGTGCAATATGGCCACAAGGTCAACCTGAGCAGCGATAAAAACGGCTTCATCACGGCGTTTTCCATCGAGGACGGCAACCCGTCCGACAAGGACTTGTTCCTGCCCGTACTGGATTACCACGAATCGGTGCTGGGACGGTTACCGCGTGCCGTGGTCGCTGACGGCGGTTACGCCAGCCAAGCAAATGTGACCGCCGGCAGAACCCGGGGCGTCAAGCAGGTTGTTTTCCACAAGCCGGTCGGGCTCTCGCTGAGTGCCATGGGTGTCAAGTCCAAAACCTTCCAGGCTCTGAAACACTTCCGCGCCGGCGTGGAAGGAAATATCTCAGAGTTAAAGCGTGCATTCGGCGCCACAAAAGCCCGATGGAAAGGTCATGATGGTTTCAAGGCGTTTGTCTGGGCTTCTGTGCTGAGCTACAACCTGGTGCGGCTGGCGCGACTGGATACCGGCTAGATCACCACGCTGAACAGAAAATCGTCATATGCTACGCACAGATAGGCCATGTGAGGCTCTACCGTGGGTTAAAGCCGGAGAATTTGGCCAAATAATAACCAATGGCGCCAATAATTCAGGCATCCCTGGTATTTCGAAGCTTCTCACTCACGCTCATTTTTCCGGGGCACGCCGGATCACCGGAAAACGTTGTTTCTGGATGGGCACTAGCTAGGGTGACTCCGCAGGAGAAATGGATAAAACGTAATTTAGTGCGCACTTTGGTCATTTGCATCGGCAGCTACGATATTCGGTTGCTGGCGCCGGCGAATTTGCCAGCGCATGATGTGGCGCGCCAGCTGTTGGTGATCACTGTCTTTTAGGCGCACAAAGCGGGTGTGAACCCGCGTGTCGCCGCAGCTTTGGTGTTAACGCGTACTACTTCGCCAACCGCTCGGGGCTGAAACAGTTCCGGCGGCAGCGTCAGACGTATGGCAATATGGCCTCCCACCTGCAAGCAACTATCGTTGTTAACAAAGGCAACGCCACCTTCGCTGAGCGCGGCTTGGTGCCAATGCGCCGGTTGCAACGGATTTTGCTCAAAGGCCATAATGTGCGCCAGAATATCGGGCTTGGAGTTGAAAACGTTTAATAGGCTCTGCAACTCCTTGTCGCGCTCGTTCAAACCGGCAAGTTGGGCCTTTAAGTCTTGGTCAAGGTGTCTGAATCCCGCCGTTCGCGTTGTTTCCTCGCATCGGCGCTGTCATCGTTGCGCCGGGTCGTCAGAACTCCGACACGACTGTTTGTCTACGGGGCAAAGTTTAGCAGTTTCCGGCGCGGCATTAACACGACCGGGTTCGATCAATCACGAATTAGTCGCAGCCAGCAGCAGGCAAGGCTTTATGTTTAAACCTTTATCGTTTTATATCGGCTTACGCTACATCGCCGCCAAACGCCGTAATCACTTTATTTCGTTCATTTCACTCACCTCTATGATTGGCTTAATGCTGGGCGTTGCGGTGCTGATCATCGTTTTGTCCGTCATGAACGGTTTTGATCGCGAGCTGAAGCAGCGAATTCTGGGCATGGTGCCCCACGCTATTATCGAGGGTTCCGACCCGATTGAAAATTGGGAAGTGGTAGACGCCGCCGTCGAGAAACACCCGCGAGTGTTGGCGGCGGCCCCGTTTATTCAGGGCCAGGGCATGGTCACCGGCGGTGGAGAAGTGCGCGGCGTGCTGTTGAACGGCGTTTTGCCAGATCAGGAGCGAACCGTATCGATTATTGAAGACCACATGGAGCAGGGCAGCCTGGACGACCTGAGGTCTGGCGAATTCGGCATCATTATCGGGCGCTTTTTGGCGTCCAGCCTGCGCCTGCGGTTGGGTGAAAAAGTAACCGTGGTGTTGCCTGAGGCGTCGGTAACGCCGGCTGGCGTGTTGCCGCGATTGAAACGATTTACCGTCAAAGGCGTGTTTAGCGTGGGCGCCGAGTTAGACGGCAGCTACACTTTGATACACATGGACGACGCTGCCAAGCTGATGCGCACAGGCGGTAAAGCTCAAGGCATTCGTTTGCTGGTCGATGACCTCTTCGCCGCACCGCGGGTAGCCGAACAGGCGGCGCAGCTGCTTTCAGGGCGCTATTACGTATCCGACTGGACCCGCACCCACGGCAATCTGTTCCAGGCTATACGAATGGAAAAAACCATGATTGGCCTGCTGCTGATGTTCATTGTGGCGGTGGCGGCATTCAATATTGTGTCCACTCTTGTCATGGTGGTTACCGACAAAACCGCAGACATTGCCATTTTGCGCACCATGGGCGCGACACCCGCACGTATCATGCGCATCTTCATTGTGCAGGGCGCGGTCATCGGCGTTTTCGGAACTCTGGTAGGCACTGCGCTTGGTATTCTGGGTGCCCTCAACATCAGCGCGTTTATCAGCTGGCTGGAGGGCGCACTGGGCCATCAGTTCCTCAGTGCCGACGTGTACTTTATCAGTTACTTGCCGTCCCAACTGCTGTGGGAAGACGTCATGATCATCAGCGGTAGTGGTCTGGCCATGAGCTTGCTGGCCACCATCTACCCGGCCTGGCGCGCGTCTCGTATTGACCCGGCAGACGCGCTTAGATATGAATAGAGCCTACCTATGAGCAAAAGCATAAAAGACGTAACGACCAACGCCGCGAACTGGGTTATCGATTGCAATCAAGTGACCCGTACCTACAGCCAGGGCCCGGAAAAGCTGACGATTTTTTCCGACATTTCGTTGCAACTCACCGCCGGCGAAACCATCGCCATTGTCGGTAGCAGCGGCTCTGGAAAAACCACGCTGTTGAACCTGCTAGGCGGGCTAGATCGACCGTCAACGGGTCATATCGAAATTTGCGGTCAGGAAATTTACAAGCTGTCGGAAGCCGCGCGGGCGCGCTTTCGCAGCAAGCACCTTGGGTTTGTGTATCAGTTTCACCATTTGCTGCCGGAGTTCTCCGCGCTTGAGAACGTGATGATGCCCTGCGTGCTGGGGGGTGTCAGCGTGGCGCTAGCGCGCAAGAAAGCCGCTGTTCTGCTTAACAATGTGGGATTAGGCGCACGCCTGGAGCACAAGCCGGGCGAGCTGTCTGGCGGTGAGCGTCAGCGCGTGGCCATAGCCCGGGCCCTGGTGAACGAGCCCGACTGTGTTTTAATGGACGAACCCACTGGCAATCTTGATGAACACACCGGTGCCGGTGTACGGACATTGATCGAATCGCTGCGCGATCAGTTTGGTATGGCGTTTGTGATGGTTACCCACGATATGTCGATGGCACGAAGTCTGGGGCGGGTGATGCGGCTGGAGCAGGGGCGTTTGGTACACGAGGGTTAGTGGCGGCGCTGCCCTTGGCGCAAGCGCCAGTTGGCGCGGACTCTTCTGCGCCACAACAACTGAATGATCAAATAAGCGACGCAGGCAGACACCGTAGCCACTACCAGCGAACCCAGGTAAAGCGGTATACCGATATCCAGCAGGCGTTCACTGATCCACGCCTGTGACGGCGAGAAATCAAAGTCCAGCAGTGGCCTGCTCAGCATCCAGACCCCCAGTTTGTAGTTAAAATAGAAAATCGGGGGCATGGTCACCGGGTTGCTGATCCACACCAGCGCTACCGCCAGCGGCAGGTTGGCGTTGAACCAGATCGCGAGCAGCGCCGACGCTAGCATTTGGAACGGCATCGGAATAAAACATAGCCACACGCCTATCAGGAACGCGCGTGCGACACTGTGGCGGTTGATATGCCACAGATTGGGTTCCTGTAGAATATCGCCCAGAAAATTGAGCGATTTCATTCGCCTCACCTTTTCCGGAGACGGCAAATAACGTTTCATGAACCTCTTCGGCATAAGAAGCTGTTTTGCCTATAGACGTGTAAACGACCGGTGTTAGGGGCAACATCGGTGCCATAACCTAAGGAGGACAAGGAATGTCCGGCGATTTTTTCAGTGGCGGCCCAAACCGCCCGCTGTCTCGCAGCCCGCAAGGCCTTGTTAACGGGCCTTTGTTGATCGCGTTCTGTTGCGGCGTTATCTTACTGTATCGGTTGTCGGTGTTGCCAGCGTGGCAATGGCTGTTTGCGGCTATGGCAGGTTGCGGCGTGCTGGCGCTGTTGCTTCCTCGGCGCTGGGGCCGCACGGCGTTTATTCTGCTTGCGACGCTGTTAGCAGGCACCGTGTGGGCTTCATGGCACGCCAGTCAGCGCCTGCACGAGCGGCTGCCGGCGACATGGGAAAGGGTGCCGCTGGAGGTGTCCGGTTACGTCTGCAGTCTTCCCGCTCAGGGCAGTTTTAACAGCTTAAAGTTCGATTTCTGCTTAGTGGAAAATGCTTACCAGCATAACGCGCAAGCGCCATTGCCTGCGCATCCCTTGCCCTCCCGCTTGCGCCTGGCCTGGTACGGTGACCATCCGGGCCAGTTACCCGGTCATACCCTGACCATAACGGTTGTGCTTAAACGTCCCCACGGTGGCTTGAACCCGACCGGTTTCCGCTATGAAGACTGGTTGTTCCGTCACGGTTACCGCGCTACCGGAAGTGTGCGCACGGCAGTGGCGGACGCCAGTATTGAGTGCGGCCTGTACTGCCGTTACCGCTACCAGCACCGCCGCCTGCTTGCCTGGGTGACGGCGAAGTTTGGCGAAGCCAGGCACTTCCCGTTGCTGGCGTCTTTGCTGATTGGCTATCGCGGCGCTATGACGCCTGAGCATTGGGACACTCTGAAAGCCACCGGCACCATTCACTTGGTGGCGATTTCGGGCCTGCATCTGGGCCTGGTGGCTTTGGGCATTGGATTTGTGGCGCGCCGGTGTGCGGTGCGGGTGCCTGAATCCATTCTGTCTGAACGTGCCAGGCGGCGTCTGGTGTTTGGGGTGGTGGTGATTGGCTGCCTTGCCTACGCGTTGATGTCCGGTTTTACCGTGCCCACCCGGCGCGCGCTGTTGATGCTCGCTGTACTGGGCTGGGCGCTGCTGCAAGGCTGGCATATACCGCCCTGGCGCAGCCTGCTGCTGGCGCTGACGGTGGTGTTGATTTCCGATCCATTTTCGCCGCTGGACGCCGGCTTCTGGCTGTCGTTTTGTGCGGTGGGGATGTTGATACTGTTGTTCTCCGGGCGCCTTGGCGTGGTTCAGGGCGTGCTGGCGCTGGTGCTGGCGCAGACGGCGATGTTCGCCGGATTATGGCCGGGGCTGCTGCTACTGGGCCAGAATCAACCGTTGGCGGGGTTTGTGGCCAATCTGTTTGCCATTCCTTGGGTGTCGATGGTGGTTATGCCGCTGCTGCTGTGCGGCGCTTTGCTAGTGGCGCTTGTACCCGCCAGCGGCGTGTGGGTGACACGGCTTTTGGACACGGTGTTGGGAGTTTTGTGGCAAGGGTTGCAGTGGCTGGCGGGCTGGGACAGTCCGACAATTCAACTGGGTGTTGCCGCGGCCACCGGGTTGGCGGTAGTTGTGCTGTTGGCTTTGTGGTACCCACAGCGGGGCTTCCGCCTGGCGCTGACGGTGTTATTGGGACTTTGGTTCGTGTCGCACTGTTGGCTTCAGGCGCCGGTCGATAATCGCCCCGTACCTCTGCCGCAGGTGATTGTATGGGATGTTGGCCAGGGCCTTTCGGTTCTGGTACGCCATCAACAGCAGACACTGTTGTATGACACTGGCCCCGCCATTCCCGGTGTGTTCTCGGCGGTAGAGTCGGTGATACTGCCCAACCTGCGGGCGCTGGGGGTGCAGCGCCTGGATACGCTGGTGGTGAGCCACGCCGATGGCGACCACAGCGGCGGCCTGGAGCAGCTGGTCACCGAATTGCCGCTGGCGCGTCTGATCGGCGGTGAAGCGGCCGAAACAGCCGATCGCCTGGGGCAGGCCGGGCTGGTCAGAGAAGTGACAGACTGCAGTCGGCAAACCCTGATGCTGGGGCGACTGGAGCTGGATCTCTGGCGTTCAGATCGCGCCAAAGAGGGTAACGGTGCTTCCTGCGTGCTGCGCATTCGTGACCCAGACTCGGCGACCGAGTGGCTACTGACCGGTGATATCAGCGTCAGGGAAGAAGCCGAATACCTGAGCTACCTGAATGGTCCGTCTGGACAAAAAACGCAAAAGACGCGTGCCGTCATCAACCGCGTGCTGCTGGCGCCCCACCACGGCAGTAAAACCTCGTCGTCCGACGCTCTGGTTCGGGTTCTATCGCCCGCTACCGTCATTTACACCGCCGGTTACCGCCATCGCTACGGCCACCCGCACCCGCAGGTCACTCGCCGTTATCAATTGGCGGGCAGCCATCAAATCAATACCGCTTGTGCCGGTGCAGTGGTTATGGAAGTAAAATCTGACGGCCTGGTTATCCGCCAAGTGCAGCAAAGCGCGCCATTTTGGATCAGCGGCCCCGGACTTGCACGGGCGCGGTGTCTGGAGCGGTTGCGCAACGTCGCACACTAGTTGCTATGCTAAAAACGCCGACAGCTATGCTAAAGTAGCGCGGCTTGTAATTGACCAGGAGACCGAGCGTGTTCGAGCTATTAAAAGCCGGTGGCATTTTGATGGTGCCCATACTGTTTTGTTCTGTGTTGGCGTTGGCCATCATTCTTGAACGTTTCTGGAGTTTGCGCGACAGCCGGATTGCGCCGCCAGAGGTGCTGAACGAACTGTGGCGTTGGATCAAGAAAAAAGAGCTGAACGGCAAGCGTCTGAAAACTCTGCAAGCGTCGTCACCTATGGGGTGCGTGCTTGCCAGCGGTTTGCTGAACGCCAAGCACGGCCGTGAGGTGATGAAAGAAAGCATTGAGCACGAAGCCAGTCAGGTGGTTCACCAGCTCGAGCGGTTTTTGAACCCACTGGGCACCGTTGCCACCGTAACGCCGTTGCTTGGCCTTTTGGGCACGGTCATCGGCATGATCAAGGTGTTTGCGGAAATTCAGTTGGCCGGTGTGGGCAACGCCGGTAACTTGGCCGGCGGTATTTCCGAGGCCCTGATAACAACAGCCTCTGGCCTCAGTGTGGCCATTCCCGCGTTGATTGCTCATCGCTATTTTATCCGCCGGGTAGATGCCCTGGTGGTCAACATGGAGCAAGAGGCCATCAAACTGGTGGAAGTGGTACACGGCGACCGCGAAATTGACGTAAAAGGAGCCTGAACCCAGTGAAGTTCAAGCGCCAGCACAGCCAACACGTGGCTATGGACCTGACACCGCTGATCGACGTGG
>Ga0306864_1000094_pt1 | contig 40533 bp, 38 predicted proteins | sample AntRauTorckE5430_FD_190448 | JGI IMG/M metagenome (GOLD analysis project Ga0306864, IMG submission 190448) | Saline lake microbial communities from Rauer Islands, Antarctica - Metagenome Torckler E5 #430 (v2) (version 2) | ecosystem: Environmental > Aquatic > Non-marine Saline and Alkaline >...
GAAACTAAATAGCCTTACGTTAGTAAAGAGTACCAGCCCTCTACGTTGTTTTAGAAATGGGATTCGTTTCGAGGGCAATAGTACAAGTATCTCTTTCTTTCAATGTGCCCAAACGTAAAAAGTTAATCCTGCCCCATCCAACACGTAAATCGAATTCTCCTGGTTAAGAGCTTTCGAACCATATAAATATTTTGTGGGTTCCCCCAATATTGACCGACTACGCTGCTGCATTTTCCAACAGTACAGTACGTCGTATGTTCGTACGATACAACAACAGTATCGTAACTCTACCAGTAGATAAAAGAGAAACAAGAAACAACAGAAGTGCCTATGCTACGGTACCTCGATTCTCTTTAACAAAAGCTAGCTAATTAGGTATTTCAAGTCCAAATCACTGCTAAGAGTTATATTATAGGCAGCACTCAACAATCGCAGAGAAGTGCAACACATAATAACATTTACATTCAAGAACAATGGCAAATTCAGCGGATCAAGAAGATGCATGTGGTAATGATACCAATGATGGGTGTAATAGCACGGAGGCTATCAACACATCCATATCCAACAAACGGCCTTTGGCATCAATGGCCGCGTCTGCAGAATCTCCATCCCATCAGCAACAGGATCATGCAGGACAAGATACTAACGATAACGGTGGCAACGGTAATGGTAATGGTAATGATGGGAACGGTAATTGCAATGATGGTACTGGGGCACCCATGACGAAAAAAGCAAAAACAGAGGAAAGTATAAAAGAAAAATCAAACAAGCCAGCCAATAAATCGATATTTGGCTCTAGCACCACTTCAGGATTTGTTGCATTTGGTTCCTCCAACGCTGATGCTAATATTACTCATGCCAATGGAAATGCCAATAACAACTGTTCGAGCACAGGATTCGGAAGCAAAACAACTACTGATTCTATCTTTGGATCTGCCACCTCGACAGCAGCCAGTGGTTTCGGACTTGGACAATCTACTGCATCCACCACTAGTGGATTCGGAATCACCTCGTCCACACCGGGGATATTCGGGTCTACTTCCGCCTCCACTGCAAAACCAATCTCCATGTTTGCAACCAAGATAGTCACAGACACGACAGCATCCGAAACAGATATGCACACCATAACAAACAATGGCGACGGGGAGGGCTTGGGCAATGCTCGTATCAATTCACTGGCCAAAGCTGCAGCTTCTGTTCCTGCTGTCTATACTCCAATCATTTCTTTGCCATTGGTGGAGGATGAAGAACTCATCAAAAATGGGGAGGAAAATGAAGAAACCATCATCACAGTTCGGGCTAAATTATTCAAATTGACCAAGGTCAAGGAAGCAGTGGTAGAAGTACCATCTCGTTTGCCTACTGTTGAAAAGACTGTTGGGATACAAATGGCAACGAAAGTGGGACAACAGCCTTTATCTTCACAGAAGGAGATGGAGGAGAAGGATCAACATCAAGCTGAAGGTGGTGGCACTGCAACGAATGCAACTGCACCATCCAGAGAAAAAGGATCTAGTACTGCTGCTGCTGCAAAAATTGATTGGAAGGAGGTGGGGATTGGTCCTTTAAGGGTCTTGACGGATGATAAACATGCGAGGATTGTGCAGAGAAGGGAGAATACTCCTGGTGGGCAAGGAACGAAACTCATTCTAAACTTAGCATTGAGGGATGAATGCCGAGTGGAGAGGATGGGAGATAAGTTTGTGAAACTTGCGGCGTTTGAAGTTGTGGATGATGATGCTGATCATGATGATCATGATGACCATTGTAAGGACGGGAATGTTGATGGTGGTGATTGCAACGGGAAGGAGTGCGATGAGAAAAATGGGGATGGACAACACGGTAATGCTGTGAAATTTGTTTCGGTACAATATTTGTTCAAGGTCAAGACTCTTGCTGAGGCTGATTCCATGGTAGAAGCACTTGACAGATATTGTGGTGGTTCGGGCACAAATTGATGTCATGTTGATCAATTTAGTGTACGTACGTATGCTACCTACTATTAGTCACTTTCATAATCAAATTAGGAATACAGGCATTTATAAGATCCTCATGTTTCAACCCAAAATTCAACCGTGTACGAGTATAGTAATCTTTGAGTTATTATTCATATTGTGTTAGCAGCAGGGGGCAAACAAGAATTGATTTGTTTCACTTGACCTCTCGTTGACATCTTCATGTGGACCAGAAAATGCAACCAAAAAAGAATGATGTCGAGAACCTTGAGGCACTACATATTTTATTCCTACAGCATGATGATCTTTTGAATTCAGCATCGCTGGGGAAGATATTACTCAAATAATCTAGATTTTACTTAGTGAGCTTTTGTTATTAAAATGGGACATTTTTATTCTTAGCTTTGTCATACTCGAGGGAAACTTAGAACATACTTTTGTTGATGGGATAGAAAATAGAAACTTCTTGACCTGCTAAAAGTGACTTGTATTGAACACGTAGGTAGGTAACAATAATGAATAATGAGTACCAGTAGAAGGAGGTGATCTATCTTTCTATTTTGAAACCTGTTGAAAGTAGTAAAAACTACATTATTATAACGGTTACGAAAGGTTACGAATCATCTCAATAGATTCAAAATCTGTACCACCATCCTTGACTCAAAATCGAAATCTGTGCCATTCTTGAGTCTTAAGTCAAAAAACAAAATCTGTCCAGTTTGTTTTGACATCATAAAATAGCGAATCCAACACGCCAATCGACACATTTGCATTTAGAAGAGTAGCAGGTGAGCACTTCGTTGGGTTCAAATAATGTGGTAAAGTGGAATGACAATAGGTCAACTCAAATGAAATTGGTTCAGTTGAATAACTGAATTTGAATATTGCATTCGAATTCGTCTCACCCTCAATTTCATTTTTTTCTCATAAAGCGAAGCATATTACCATAAAATGAAGATCAGTATGAAGAACATCCTCCCCCTGTTGCTCGCTTTGTTGTCATCTGTGGATTCTTCTGATGTGCCATCCACGATGCCATCCATGATGCCATCTGTATCCCCTGCACCATCCGTGTCTGTGAATCCATCTGACGTACCTTCAGGCACACCATCCTGCACTCCTTCTTCTTCACCATCAGATAAGCCCACCTCTCCAAGTTCATCGAAATCGAGCAAGAGTTCGAAGAGTAGCAAAGGCAGCAAGAGTAGCAAAGGCAGCAAGAGTAGCAAGAGTTCGAAAGCACCGAAGAGTAGTAAAGCACCGAAGAGTAGTAAAGCACCGAAGAGTAGCAAAGGCAGCAAGAGTTACGGATGCGATGGAAAGTTATTGAAATCCTCCAAGTCTTCCAAGTCGAGTTCAGGATCATCATCTGATGAATCCAACTCTGAATCAGCCGATGAAGCTTCTTTTTCGACTTCTGTAGTGACCAACACAAATCCTGTCTCTTCTGCAGCAGAATCAGTGGGCAAAACTTCCGTGGCTCTTGCTCTTGCTGCGTGGATGTTGGCATAAGGTTATTGAAATGAATGCATGAAAGGCAGCATTAGCAACGGATGAAATTGATATGTGTAAGAACATGGCTTGGCGCCAATCAAATAATTATAATTATGAGATATATGCAATAGCGTAATAACGTGTGCTTGTTGCCATGAGATAAATCATCTAACTTTCTGAGTTATCCTCCAAGTGTAGCTCGATAAATGACTCAGTGTCGAGGATCGACAAGAATAAACTTGGTTTGATTCCCAAAGGCTGAGATAAAGCAAACAGGCAGTAGTAGCAACAATTTAAAATCATTCCAACGAGAATGGTGCAGTGCAATCAATGTGCACGGAACGGGGGCTTCTTTCTTACAAAAAGTGCACCGTCGATCAGTTCATCGTATATTTTCAAAGAGGAGCTGCATGCAAAAAGAAGCTTTCTTTATAAGTGATGCCGACAATACAGCAGTACAGTAGTCACCAGTCACACTTTCATTTTCTGATTTGTGACTCTCCATGGAACGGTTGAAAAGGTTATTTTATTGTTGAATATTGATTATTATCGGTAGTGGTACACGTACCTATATGAATTATTTACTATGAGGTTCTGAGCAAGCAAAGTTGACCCAAGTTGATATGGATTATTAAAATCTACCGCTTACTGAAATCAACATCTCTTGTGTTTTTGTTTGTTTCAGCGTTCAGCGCCAAGCACGACGTTGTTGTATCATTCAAGTTCTCTAGGTACGATTATGAATGCAATGCCTTTACCATCCCGATTACCACGCAACAAAGATATATCAGGATGCACTGATTTAACAGAGGCATGTGATTGTTGAGGAAAGCGAAAGCGAATGATTGATAATGGTTTTCTCCCCGGAGAACAGATGATAGAATCTGCACAACAGCAACAGCAACAGCAACAGCAATAAATAAGACAAGAAAAGACAAGACAAAACACACATCGACGAAAGCATAATTAGCTTCAGCGTTTCAATTGCAGAACTGATTCCAATTGCAATTCCAATTGCAGATCCATCAATGAGAAAACACAACAATTGTCAAAACACTGTTTTCCTATTTATCAGAAAGAATATCTCTAACCATTATTTCTATTCCTACAGCACGAATCCGTTATTAAGTAGGTCAATTTTTCAAGATGGTAAAGCATAACAACGTCGTCCCCAACATCCATTGCAAAAAGAAGTGGCATGATTCCACCAGAGGTCCCCTCAAGGTAAAGCTTTCCTTGGACCAAGCATCCAAGAAGAAGTCCCGTCGTCTAGCCCGTGCCGCAAAGGCTGCTGCTATCGCACCCCGTCCTCTTCAGCTTCTTCGTCCTGTTGTAAATGCTCAAACACAGAGATACTCCTCCAAGCTTCGCATCGGACAGGGATTCACCATTGCAGAGCTCAAGGCTGCTGGATTCTCCCCTGCTTATGCACGCACCGTAGGAATCGCTGTTGACCCTCGTCGTAGCAACCGCTCAGTTGAAACCATGGAGAGAAACGTTGCACGTTTGAGTGAATACAAGGCCAAACTGATTGTATTCCCTAAGAGACGTGGAAGTGCGAAGGCTGGAGATGCATCCAAGGATGAAATTGCTGCTGCTACCCAGTCAACTGGAGTTCTTCAACCCATTGTCAAGCCTGTTCAGGGACTTGTCATGGCGGAGGTCACTGCGGAGATGAAGTCTAATGTTGCATTCACCCAGATGAGACTTGCAAGGATGGAGACTAAGGTTGAAGGTCTTCGTGTTTCGGTTCAGAACAGAAAGAAGAAGGATTAAACAAATTGTGATATATAAAAGTAAAAGATGCTTGATATCTAGCAACCAAGTAAAAGATGTGTTGAATAGTTGCGTTGCACCAGTGAACGATGTCTCAACTGTATGAGTGTGTCATTCAATACAAAATACAATCTGTCATTATTTCGTGATATATTTATATGAATATATTCATAAAGTCTTGCAGTAGGTATGTAGACAATGAAGCAATAATATGGCCATCTCTTCTTTAAGTTCATTGGCAATCGCTATGCGAGGAAGGCTTCTTCTTCTCTCGTACTACACAGAAAATAGACGAGCTCTTAATAGACATACTACCATACCATTCTCCCCAACATCCTTAATTTGCCGCATCTGAAATTTTGAATATGCTCTCATTATTTCATCTGTGCCATTGAAATTGTCCTCTTTGCAAATCAAGGACTAGGATACTAGTCCAATTGATGATAACATGTTGTTGCCAGGTAAAACAACTGTACATACTATTGTTCCAGTGATTATTAACGTCCCTCTGCTGTGACGGGGCCTGGTTTATCGAGATTGATCTTTAGACTTTTGATTGATGCATTATCTCCCATGATGATGACAGCTATGTGCAATTTAAAGACAAAGGTTTTGAAGGGTGGCAGTATTTTCATGTCGAGTCCTCACCGATCGCGTTTCTGCGGCGGGGGATATCTTGATTGGCAAAACAGGAGAGACTAACAAGATAAGGAAAGAGGATGTAGCGATTGATTTCTCTAGGTCTGATAGATGAGATTTTTGTGTGCTATTGATAAATTATTAGATTTTTGAGTTGATAACCCCCCTCAATTTGGGCGCAACTCCTCATTGACACTTTGATGATAACCAATTGAAGGATTTCTACATCTCAGCATCACCCCATAACAATTCACCAAGGGATGCATTTTCATCGTTTCAATCTTGAATTGTCATTGGATTTTTACTTATTATTCTGTAGACGGTCGATTTCCTGCTTTTTTTAGCATGATCATTGTATTCATGTGAATTCAAACACATGCGGATTGAACTACTTTGAAGCGAAAATTATAAACACTGTTGAATTGCAGAGTAAATAACTCGATTGGAATAGGTTGGAAGGCACGAAAGTTGACATGATGATGATTTAGGATAGTGATGGTTAGATAATAGATTTTTGCGCGATAAGAAAATATTGTGCCCATCATGATGGATGATGGATCATGCATGGACCAAATGGTCCAGATCCACGCTCGCACGGGTGTCCACGCGTCTGGTGGAGGCACTTAGCTAGGTAGGTTTCAGTTTCAAGAAATCATCATTCGTCAATGTCACAATTAGGATATCTGATATTACAATTGGTAATGTTACTAAAAAACACTATCAAGCTAGAGAGCTAGTTCAAACGAAGAGGCCCAGAAGAAAATAGTAAAATAGAGTGAACACCATGCCCTTGTATTTTCTCATGTCTGCAAAACAATCCCCTGATCAAGATAGGGATGGTGCCACAAACTACTAGGCAGTAGAGGTGGGCTGTGCCATCATTATGACGAGGCTATCTAAGCGAGCTCACAACCAAGCGACAATCAACGAGCTCGCAACCGGGCAAGCAAAGCAAGTCGAGACTTCTTTCAATAATAACCTTTACGCCGTCGATTTAGTCCTGTTTTGAAAAGAAATTCGTTGGTCATGATCAAATTGCGCGCGCGCTGTCTATAAGAAACTATTTATATTATATCATGATTGATTATCAGGTGTCAGCTAAATAATATCCTATACTGAGCCTTTACGCACTAACGAACGACACGTACATACTGAACACGTACGAGGGTGAAGATCCCTCTTTTTTTGCTGGCGACTGGCTGGATGGAGAAAGAGAGACGATAGCATCGTTTTGGATTCACCATTCTCACATACTTGCCGATCTTTTTGCAATAGTCTTTCGAATATCCAGTTAATCAATATGAAATTCACTACTCTTGCTACCCTTGGATTCATTGCACCTGCAATGGCATTCGCCCCGACTAGCTCTTTCGGAGCTAGCAGTGCTATGAAGATGTCCACTGAGACCTCTGAGGAGAAGGTAAGATCTACCTACCACCCTTTCTTCCTATTTTGCGGATTGCATTCTGAGAACAAGAGTTGAATAAAAGAAAAGCTACCTACAATATATACAGCATGTAGAATTTCTTTCCACTTTATATGCAATTCCGATCGGAATTCTGATTGGAGAGAGGATGAAACTTTGTGCATTCCATCGATTTGTAATTTTTAGGATACAACCAACACCGCACTAACATTGAAATTGATAATCATCCATCATTCTTAATATAGGCTTTCGCAAAGCTTCCTGCTTCCGTCAAGCCCGGTGTTGTAACTGGACCTGCCCTTTTGGATCTTCTCAACAACGCCAAGGACAACGGATACGCTATCCCCGGAGTCAATATTGTTGGAACCAACTCGATCAACTCATGCATGGAGGCTGCCAAGATTTACGGAGGTCCCATCATGGTTACCTTCTCCAAGGGAGGTGGACAATTCATCGCTGGAAAGGCTGTTGATAATGATAAAGACCAGGCTTCCATCGCTGGAACCATTGCTGGTGCAAAGCACGTACGTGAGGTTGCTGCACTTTACGGAGTTCCCGTTATTCTTCATACTGATCATTGCCAGAAGGCATGGTTGCCATGGATTGATGGACTCCTCGCTGCATCGGAGGAATACTTCAAGGAGCACGGTGAGCCTCTTTTCTCTTCTCACATGCTTGATCTCTCTGAGGAACCCCTTGAGGAAAACATTGGAATCTGCAAGACTTACATGGAGAAGTTTGCTAAGGTCAATATTCTTCTTGAATTCGAGCTTGGAGTGACCGGAGGAGAAGAGGATGGAGTTGATAACACTGATGTTGACTCTTCCCGTCTTTACACTCAGCCCGAGGAAGTATGGTATTCCTACCAGCAGCTTAACGAGGTTCCTAACGCCATGTTTACCTGTGCTGCTTCCTTCGGAAATGTTCACGGAGTTTACGCACCCGGTAATGTTGACCTTCAGCCTGTTATCCTTCACAACTCTCAGAAGTACATCGCTGAGAAACTTGGCGATGGAAATGACAAGCCCATGAAATTCGTTTTCCACGGAGGATCTGGATCATCTGTTGATGACATCAGGTATGCTATTGAAGCTGGAGTTGTCAAGATGAACATTGATACCGATACCCAGTGGGCATTCTGGGATGGAGTACGCGCTTATGAAGCCGAGCACCATGACTATCTTCAGGGACAGATTGGAAACCCTGAGGGAGCCGATAAGCCTAACAAGAAATACTACGATCCTCGTATGAGTCTTCGTGCTGGAGAGGAAGCAATGGCTGCACGTTTGTGCAAGGCTGCTGAGGACTTGAACTGTGTCAACGTACTCAACTAAATTATATGTTGTGAAGTACGTTGGGTCATCTTCATTATGTAATAAATATATTTAACAACAAATGAAAACAAGATATTCGTGTCATACCTCTTACATGATCACAACCTAACTAGCTAAGTGCCTCCTCCAGACGCGTGGACCCCCGTGCGAGCGTGGATCTGGACCATTTGGTCCATGCATGAGCCATCATGAGCACAATATTTTCTTATCGCGCAAAAATCTAGTAAACAACGCTAAAAAATCATCGTCATGTCAACTTTCGTGCCTTCCAACCTCTTCCAATCAAGCTACTAAATAGTATGTACAACAACAGTGCTCGCAAGCAAGTCGCAAGAAGGTGATATTCTGCAATTCAACAGTGTTAAAACAATTTTCACTTCAAAACAGTTCAAAACGCAATTGTTTGAATTCACATTATGGTAGCTTTGATGAAATTTTGTATGTTCATGTGTCAGCAGCATCATTTCCACTGCAAGTTTGATAATATTTTTCAACAAGTCGCACGTACAAAGTACTAGCAAAATAGGAAATGTGATGAACAGACAAGAAGTCATCATATTGTAAATACTAATGCAAAGGGTAATATCTTTTTATGATAAAGACGCAAGATTCCTGTTCTATTGGTTTGACCGCATTCACACACATTCATTCGCACACATTTACATTCAAAATAATATCCCACCACTATTTTAAAAATTGGAATGGGCAAATGTGGTAAATGTTGTATCTAAACGGGCGCATTCCAAAATTGCAAATACTGCCCCATAGTCATGACTGCAAAAGATGAAAGAATGCAAGACTGTTGTTCCAAGGGAATGTGAATCTTGTAATTGACGTCAAGAAGTCTTGTGGAATATAAGTAAATGTATATGTCTTCTTCTTATAGAGTTCATCTGTGTGAACCCATGGGTCCACTGTGGACCAAAGGGTCCGCGCGTCACGAGGAGGCAGCACTGGTAGTAATATTTAGTGAAATAATTGATTGAATCCTCTCGTCCAACAATCTAAAAGGTAATTCAATTTCGTGACATCAACTTCTTCGCAACATGAAATTATCAATTTATCAATTAGTGCTACTCTTGATCATGATTGGTGTCATCAGGCTTGTCATAATATGCAGGAACCCTATGCCCAGTCGAGATGATCATATGACTAAATTCAGCAGGCCAGAAAAGACCTAACGTTGGAATTCCAAGAATGACAAAGATCAGGTATGTGGCGTTCTGTAAAAACCATGATATGATAGGGCGAAGAAGTCTAATCTGTTGCATGATCGGTCCATCTTCCGGGTATTCTTGTTTTATCCAATATAGAGTAGAGTCCAAAGATCGACTTTGATCAATTATTTTGGCAGTGTCCGCTTCGAAATGGCGTTTAGGATTCTCGTACTCTTCTTGGCTCGAAACAAACTTGTAGGGTTCATCTTTGGTCCACGAAATTGAATCGTTCAATGGAATCCATTTGAGACAGTCAATCCATGAGAATAGAATTGCACGACTTGACGGCTCAAAAGAGATGTTCCCACTCTCTGCCAGTGCATTGACTCTTGACTGCCAAAATGCAGTACTAGCCACTGCTTTTGATTCTTCCCACGAGTCCGAGACAATGGCGATGACGACATTCAACAGTACAATAACAACGAGGACACCGTACACAATGTCGGTTGCTCCAGCAGTTTTTTCTGGTCCGCTAAAGAAGCCTTGGACCACAGCCAGAATGCAAGTTCCGAAGGAATCCTTGCATTGGACATGAAATGAGTCTTCATCCCATGCTCGATCCCTGAAAAAGACATCAACTCTGTATTTTTCGGCAAAAGCAACTAGAATCAATATCGAAGTGGTGAAAAAAGGAACCAGAGTAACTAAGATGTTCAGTATCCCTGTTGCAAAGAGTGCAAAAGGAAGAAAGGTCGTCCTTAGAGAGAAGATTATGTTTGTCACAAGCAAGATACCAGTGGCTGAAATTATTTCATTGAAAAAGGATACTGGCAAGAGACAAGGCATCACTCCCGGAACACAGGAATTTGTATTCGTATGAATGATTAAAGTGGAGACTGTCAGTAGCGCTATCATTGTGATCTCATACCAGTTCCAGAGATCAATAACGTAAGAGCGTAAACTCTGGTTAAATATTTGAAGGGTCTCATTCAAGATAAATATTCCTGTGCACGCCCATAGGATGAATAATTCCAAATCTGCAATGTTACCTTTCCACAGCTTTTCTACGCAAATGTAGAAAACCAACAATACCACGAAGCTCGTGAATAATTTTACATTCAACCTATAAATCATATTAGTTTGAAAGTGAGTACAATGAGTACAATAAGTAAATCGTAAAAAGGATCTTGACGAGTCAACAAATGAGCAGCGCAAGCTTACCTGACGATATTGAGACGGCTTGAGAGTTTTTGATTTAAAAGTCTTTGGAGGGGTGGGTGCTTGTTTACTACATCTGCGAAATCGATTTTCATACTTTTTCTTTCGAATCCTTTAAAAGAGAAATCAGACTGAGACATCAGCAATCCAATTGTACTAGGAGGCGCTCCGCTTCTACAAGCATACCAAAAGGGAGTGTGTGTACTTGGAAACTGACCAGAAGGGTGTATCTTAAATGGTTGGTGTTGGTTGAATTTGTTCATTCCATTGTACTTCTTTTCAGCTTCAATTAAAAGATGAATTGATTTCGTCCGAGCATCACTGTGATCACATGCGTAGTGAATTGGTTTCATTCCATTACGGTCTGGCAGAACAGTTGTTTTCTTTTCTCTGTCAATTTTGAGAAGCAAAGCAATTATATCTGGTGAAACATTATTTTTGCAAGCCATGTGTAAGGCAGTTCTATCTTTTTCACATGTTTGAAAGATGCTATCATCAGCCTCGCCTTCCAGTTCGGATCTTTTTAGTAATAGCCGCATGGTCTCGTCAGAACTATGAGCTATTGCAAGATGCAGAGCTATCTTTCCTTTAACTGATCCCCGAGCGAGTGATTGGCTCAGAGAGGTCGTCTGAGGGAATGAAAGGGTTTTCATCAGAGAGGCTTTTGCAGACATAGTAAGAGTTTGGCCATCGACATCTTTATCTAGCAGTAGAGCTATTGTTCCTCTAGAAGCTGCGCACGAGCAAGCTATATGAAGTGGAATAAATCCAAGATAATACGTGTAAATGTCTGCTTCTTCATCGATCTTTTGTGTCCAAAGTCGAGTATCTGCTTCTAAGAGCAACTGTACGACTTCAGTAGAAACTCTATTACGCAGCGCAGCATGAATTGGAAGGCATCCTTGTTCAGTCTTGTATCTGATACTTTGTCCATCCTCGTCTGCTTCCAAAAGCGCTCGGATTATCTCCACATCAAGCCCTCGACTGAGAGCTATGTGCAGCGGAATACGCTGTAGTAGGAGGGAATAGGTCAGGAACACAATGCATTGTCCTCATTTGAATCAGTCTGATAGTAAATAGTAAAAATAAATGTGATCTCACCTCAAGATATTTGGTCTTTTTTAAAACAATCAATTTATCATGTTTCAGCAAGAGTTGAATAACTGCCAATGATGCGACGTCAGAATCACATGCAATGTGCAGTGGGTATCTTCCATAGGGGTCCCTTTGGCTTACAGACTTTGTATTCTTTTCAATCAAGAATTGGATTAGTTCGTCGTTGTCTGCACTGAACGCACATGCGTAGTGCAAAGGATTCCAACCGAAGCGATCTAGATAGTCGTGCACGTATGAGCGTGGTTGTGAGTAGGAAAAAGCAGCAAGTTCAAGACCTGAAAAAATCCAGGATTAACAAAACATGAAACAAGATACTCAGGCTCACCTTGCTCCGTCAAAGATTCGACCTCATTGTTCTCTTGTAGAAGTACCATAATATGAGGCAAAGAGACGCCTGCTCGACAGGCTTCATGAATGAAACTCTCTTCATCTTTTAGATCGGGCGGAACTCTGAAGGAAATTCTTCTTTTTGATTTGCTCACTTTATCTTTGCAATTGAATGTGATGTAGTTACGCCATTCTTTTGCTGTACTATCGGTAATGAAGTTCGTAGCAAAGATCATGCCAGCATACGAACTAGCTTTACATGCTTTCGATGCGAATGTTTCTGGAATAATTGAAGCCTCCCCCGAGTAGTCTATCGTCAAGGTTCCATTGATAGCATATGTAACCGCAGTTCCATCGTATCTCAAGATGACGAAGGAACCATGTCTATTCATATTGAGCGAGTTCTCACTTGGCCCAATAGTCTCGAATGTTTCATTCTGACGAACCCACCCTGATGCCACGAAGGAGCTTTCATGAAATGCATCAAGTGGCATAACGTGCACCCTGTTGCTGTCTTGCATGGCAGATACAACTGCTTCAGGTGTCTTGAAGGGTCCAGACAAGTTTAATACGAATGGTGTTTTTTGCAGGACAAGGACATTTACAGCCAGCACATTCAAGTCATCATCCATGTACACATATGCACCGGAAACGGCAAAAAATGGGATTGCCCATGAGAATTCTGGCTGGCTCAGATCAATCTTTGTCTCTGGCAAGCCAGGATTATCGTGAAAATAATCCTTGATGTATTCTGGCGAGTGATCTGATTCATCCGACTTAATTTTGTACTTGGACCAATCAATTCTATTTGCTAGTTCCTTTGGTGGGTGGAGAAAAGCGTATTTGGTTGCGTCTTGTGGGATTCCAGCTTTTTCTCTTCTAACTGGCGGCAGAGTAAGATTAGAAATAGGAGACACGAAACCGATCGAGATATCTGAGTCATCAGTACCGTCTTTCAGAATGAACTGGCTCATTTCCTTCAACTTGTAGGAAGTGCCTTTCATGACATCACTTGGATCAATGGATGAACGAATGCTTCGCGAGGTCGTATTTTGGGTTCCGTTTCGAACAGACAAGGAAGAATCGTCATGATACACAATCTCGAGCTTGATGCCAGTCTTTGGGGCAATAAAAAGAGTCAATGGGCTAGCCATGGTAATGTCACTTCTACTGGGTCTATCAGGAGATAACTGGATGCTCTAGAAAATTCGCTAGCTAGTCTTGTAGTTTATTATATTATACAATACAATGTACCACAAAAAAACAAGACGAAGCACAAAAGGGTTTTGCACTTTGAACTCTTCTTCTGTATCTTATCATTTTAATTATTAGCGATATAAGTACGTAGTCTTATTATGTCTCTCGCCGTGTCAAGTTTCACAATATTTCGTACGATTGATCTCGATTGATGCAATCGTTATCCCCAAGTGGTAGGTGTTCAATGTTCAACCAACTCAGAGATGATGATGTCTATTCACAAAAATGTTGGACGGGTGTTTGGGAGCAACGGACCACTGACCACTGACCGTTATTCTCATTTTTTGTTTTTACCTTATCTACTACTGTTGTACGTGCTGGCTACCTACTGTTTAGAGCCTTCATAAAAATAATTGATGAAGAAGAGTATAACATGTTACATCATGTTGTAGAAGAGTGCACGAAATTGTTGTTGATATAGAAGAGAAACATCGCACGAGATAAAGTTCCGCTCTTGAATTATTCTAGCTTTGTAAGGGGTTCAATGAATGCTGATGAATGGTGCTCGAAATAGCTCGAAATCATGGTGGTGATGATTGTCTCCATCATACTAGGCCTTGGGGTCATCTAAACAACCCTATGCATCAGCTGAGCATTGATAAATAGCACACCGCAAAGAATCAATATCAGATTAGCCAATTTTAACTAGATCAGAGATTTCAGCGAGAATTACATCATGTTGATATGGCAGTGGGCTGATTAGCACTCTGTTACTAAGTGTGTTCCATTTTCGTATAAGCCGGGGTTACTGATATTGAACTGGTGCTTCTGTCGTGTTTCCTACATTATCAATTTCTTGTTGGGTAATGATGGTGAATCTTCACAGTTTTTCACAGTATCCTTTTGTAAACCACGATATGGCTGCCTATTATCAATATTCAATTGAACTTTTCATACAAAACAATTGAGCGAGGGATAACTACACATAATGGGTTGTATCTACTATCCTACAAAGCTGGTTTTGCAACCAAGAACAAACAGTAGCCGCAGTAATATTCGTTTGTTCAAGTAGATTGGTGATTATTTCAATGTAAATCATTTGTGCACAGTGCATTCGACTTGTAACTAATTATCCCTGTGTTGGAAGCTGTGCTCTTACAGAGACTCATTGTGATTGAAGTGTTATTCCGCAATCCAGCACTTGAATGAGTGGTTATAATGGAGGGATGGGAACTATTCGTCGCAGCTGTGCTAGTCCCCTGTTCGGTCACTCGCAACTCGCAAAATAGATTAGCACCACAAGCACGGTGCCCATAGTAGTACTGAAACAAGGATGTTTTCAAGCAGCAGTCCGGCTACCGGCTAACATCCACGCAATCCATGGAGATTATCTTGATTAATCTTTCGATCATGGGATTCAGCAATAGCAGAAAATAATTTGCTAGGTTTTTATTGGTATGCTGTGAAGATAATCCCTTATATTCTTTTCACGACAAAAATAATCAATGAAGAACCTGTAGATGGCTTTCAAGACTACAATCAAAAAAGAAAAAAGCAAGAGTATCGCGGAGGATATATAGATGGATAGATGGATGGTGCAAGATGCTTATCCGTTAGAATTTGACTTTTGTTCTAATTTTGTGATTCAAACTGAGAGACCTTCAGCGGAACCATCTGCTTCACCAAGTCTGAACCCTACCATGTCTTCACTCCCTAGTTCTATTCCGACGCATTCACCAAGTTTCAGACCAACTGTAGCCATGCTCCAAACAGTGTCTCCAAAAGATTTATCTGCTTTTCCATTCGATTCTGCTGTGGGGGCACCAGAGTAACATCCAAAGTCCAGATTAATGATGAAGTTGAATAGTGACAATTATCTCACTTTTCTATTCAGAAGAATATCTTATCATGAAAGCACAATTATGTTCCATACTACCTGCAGTTGTTTATAACAATATGTATTACTGCTTCTGCTGAGTTTATATCAACTGGGAGTTATTCAGCAGCAAAAGATTTCTGTGCCTGAATTAAATCGAGTATATACGTCGAAGAAATAGCAGGATATTCTATTAATTAGTCATGATTTATGCTTCAAACGTAGTAAAACTAATGCTCAAATGCAAGTGCACTAATTTGGCCTCAAGATATGAATAATCTGTAAATCATTGCCTATTTCAATATGGAGTGATCGCATGAGTGGAAAGTCATCATGGACGCTTTAGAGTAGGGTTAGGGTCACGAAAGAACGTGTTTTTCCGCAAGGCATTAAACTGCAACTCCCCCCATAGCACGATATTCGACTTCGTCGCTTGGAAGTTTTACCTCAACATGATCAGACAAACCAGTCTTGGTGCAAAAGTTCCCCACATAAGTATCGTAGTCGGCGGTATGTCTTCCCATTTGTGCCACCACAAAGGGAGCCAGAAAAAACGAAACAATCTCGTCATGATACATCATGCAAGAATAGTGATCAATGTTGAATTCTTCACAAACGAGGCGTCTCGTCTTTGATGTCAAGTATATGAAATATCCGTACAGGCAAAGATCGGCGATAAGGACTAGGATAGAGCTGTAAATGAAGATCCACATCTGACTTCCAAGATGTAATCGAAATGCTCTGTATAGTAGGAAAATAAAGACTCCGTTTAAAAGGGCTAGGACAGTAGGGACAATACGTACGAGGTTGAAGTTCACTCTTGACCTCATTGCTGTAGTTCTCTTTCCTGAATTGTCAATTTGCATTCGGGCCATGATCTGCGCAAGTGCAACTATGTGATCAGCGGTCAAATGTTAGATTCAGCATAAGAAGAACTATCGCGATGTATCATTGACATAATTGGATTGCACCTACTCACCATGAGTGCACAGAAAGCTTGTAAGAAACATTGGATGGAATATTCCATGAGCAAAGATATTGAATAATCCGTCTCTCCATTGCCCAGAAGGACTATTCATATCAACCAAGCTTTTGACTCTACCAGTAGGATCAAAAGCAGAACTAGAATCAATTTTCAACGCAGGACTTTTGAAAATTTCTCCCTTTTTTACTCCTCCTTTCGGCTGTTCGGAAATCAAGACGTAAGCTTTGATCATAAAACAGCATAAAACACTTGATGGGCATTGATATCAGCAGCTATTAACTCACCACATTCACCATGAAAATATCATCGTTCATTCTTGCTTCAAACATAAAGTTCTCTGGTAAAGTCTCAGGAGCTTTGACGCTGACCATCTTGCGATTGTAACCAGGAACCTGCAATGCCTTTACACGAGAAAGACTGTAGATAGACGCAACACTCTTGTCATCATTATCATCTTTAGCGTTATACTCCACATTCATTTCTGATCCTTCCATTTCTTCTTCTTTTCCAACAATTATGTCATATACTTCACCATCATTGAAGTGGCTACCGCCATTTGATAAAGAATCACAGTGGAAAGTTGTGTCCGTATCGTTAGATGCAGTTTTGGGAACACGTTTATCCCAATCATTGTCCCAGATGATGTGATCCGTGAGATCATTTTGTTCGCTCATTTTGTGGACATTGGACATTTGTTTTGGAGGAGGAAGGAAAGTATGTGCATTTTCTGGTGCTCGTTTATTCTGCCAAGGAGCGTTCACGCGAGGCTGCTGATCTCTGCGATCATTATTAGATTCTCCTTTCAAATACAAGAGCGCCTTCATTTCGATCCCAAAAATCTCATCGCATCTCCTCACGATGGAACAAAGATCACTTTCCCCTTCTGAAGTATATTTTGGCATGCACTTCAAGCGAATGTCTATTGCTTCATGAAATCTATTTATTTGGACTATTGAGAGGGTCTTTTGTAACACAAGAGTAATGGAGGTGGATTTTTGTGATGCATTGGAATTCATTCCGCCTTCGTCTATTCTTTGAATTTCGGAAAGAATGCTTGATGCCAACAGATAGAATGCATGATCATCTTTTAGATAGTCTGGAACAACTTCCTCTTGAAACTTCTGATTTCTCATTTCTCTATGCGAAGGCATTTGTTGCATATCTTGAGTAGGCGGTTGGAAATTAGGATGATGATGATGGTGCATTGACATTTCCCCCCCAGCATCGGATGCAAACCTAGTTCTCTCTGCTTGGAATGCAGCGGAAGATCTGGATGGCTCACTATCAACGAATTGATCGTATCTAGCATCACTATACTGGGCTCTGTTCACAGGCATGGTGACTTGTTGAGATAATACTTTGTGGAGAATAAGTTGAGTTTTCATAAATTTGTAACGGCCAATTATTTGTTATGTGAGCGATCTGTGCCAAAATTATCAAATAACGATCACTTTTCTTCGGAATGACTTTTTCTGTCTTTTTTAGTTGAATCGGCTCCCGTATTATTATAATAGGGTTTTGGAACAACCACTCCTGGCAAAAATGTTCTCTATCACTGATAGCCTACATACTAGCTAGCAGCATAGTAACCTTCTCAATGAAAATTCAAACTATTATAATTTACCAAACCCTAGAATAATTTAGATATCGCCAATTTTGTTTCTCACATTTTATTTGTTTGAGGCACCTACATAAATACAGAATCATCATCACAGAATACTGAGCGGCGTGTTAGTTCAAACACAACATTCAGTGATGGTCAACACCAAGTGGACAAATAAGCGTGCAAGTTTGCGTCATCCCCTCTATTCTGCCCCACCCGGGAGTCCTGAACGTGACCCTGGATTATTGGACGAGGATCTGGTTCAAATCAAGAGGGATCGGCCACAGTACTTGCCTCCTTATCGCTACGACAAAGATGAACAGCCTAAAAACATCTATCGAACTTCTGATGAAGCATACTGCACTATAGCGAGATCACTAGCATGCCAATATGAGTGCTGCAAACATGCGTACAATGTTCACCAAATCATTCTAAATAATCTCACGCCTGCTCAATGTAAATTATTTGCAGATGCGCACATGGAAAGAACAGTCAACTTACCGATGTGTACGGACAAGGGCGAGTCACCCATCCATTCAGCTGTTAAGATGATTGATAACATTTACGGTGTGGTATTCCTAGAGTATTATGCATCGAATGATGGTAATTTAATCCAGTCTCAAATTGAGAGCCTCGGTAAAGCAATGGGTTTTGAGACGAAAGAAGAAAATTGCGAGGTACCCTCAAAAAAGTCTCCTTGTGTTAAAGAAATGGTTATAGAATGTGATAGCCTGGTACCAGCGATATCTATTGTTAGGAATCCGTCCGAATCATCTCGTCATGAATCGCAAGACGTGGAGAAAGGAGAGAACAGTTCTCCTCTTGATTGTCACAAATCTTCATTCGACAAACTGTATCATGATGTTTCGACAAAGGAAGAAAGCACAATCAAACCTACCAATAGCACTGATGCAAGTCATTCATCAGAGACAAAGAGCACAACCAAACCTACCAACAGCACCGATGCAAGTCATTCATCAGAGACAACTGCAGATCAAACATCACACTCCAAATTGAGGCAAGAGATTCTTCGGGAAATCCTACAAATTATGGCCTTGCTTCGTGCAGAAACAGATAAAGACAATAGAAACGCGTACAGTCGTCATTTAAATACTTTGAGAGCAAAGTTTAACAAATACTCTGCACAAGAGGAATCTGAGGATGAGCATACGAGTGATGTAGAAGAAAAGGTTGAAGTAAGAAATGCAAGCAAAAGGATACAAGTTTTGCAGCCCCAGCATCGGGTTCGCACAAATGACCTCATTGCTGGTTCCAAAACAATGCCTGACGAAGGAGTCACAATGCAAAAAAGAAATTTGGTTTATGAGTTTGAGCATGGAACATCTCGATCTATACCAATACATCTCGCAAACCAAGTGCCCGATTTAGAAAATGGTCTCCGATTCATTAAAATTGTGGCTCCTTCCAACATGTTTGAGGGGTATACCTTTGAAGCAAAATACAGAGATTGGCAGTTTCTCGCCAAGGTGCCGAAGGGTGGTGTTCGAAAGGGAGATATCTTCGTGTCCCCAATGCTCAATCCGAGTGGAGCGAGTAAACAGATTGTGATATATGAATCTATTTTGGATGGCATGGATGTACCGAAAGGACGTTGGAGAGATGGTCTATTTCACTGTTTCAAAGACCCCCTTTTTGCACTTAGTTTCTTGTGTCCACAAGGTTAGTCAAATGAAGATTGAGATTGAGATTTTTATTAAAGCAGTGAGCTCACTGTTATTTCATATTTTTATATTCTTCCCCAAAAGTGGCACTTTCTCAAGTCCGATCAAGAATTCTATTCTTTAAAAGTGGGAAAGCTTATTCCCAATACAGTCCAAAGTTTCTACTCTTTTTTACTGTATCAGTCATATCTCTTAATATATGGACCGTTATTGCCTTAACACTTGTTGTCAACCAGCCAGAACTTTGGGTTATTCTTACGAGCAGTATTCCGTTGGGATTACTGGACTTATTCCTTCTGTGCAATTTCTTTTCCATGGTCATTCGAACTCGACGAGAAGTGAGAGACACATTTCAGATTCAAGAGAGACGAAATAATGATAGAGCATGGAAAGACATTTTAGTAGGAATGTTTTGCTCTTGCTGCAGTATCAGCCAGATGGGAAGGCACACTGCCGATTACAAGACATATCGTGAACAATGGTTATCAACGACAGGATTACCGAGACATTTGGAAAAGATTGTCCCCAAACATTCTTTAAAAGAATCAACGAATGATGACGATTCGCAAAGTTTTTAGGTTACGGGAATTGGATTGTGGCCTTAAACTAATTGTAGTAGCTAGTAACTATCACTCGCGCTTTGTTTGTCTATTCTATTGTAATAACTGCGAGGAGCACTCAACTCATTATACAGTCTATCAAATCATTTATTAGTCATCGTTCATCATTTCCCTTCTCAAGATATCACTCCAGCCTAGGTTATTTCTCTCGCCATTCAGCAACGTGTACCCTTCATAGTGCCTCTATTATGCCGTCTTAATACTAATATTATAGTTTGGAGTTACTCATCAATCCAATAGCACTCTCCAAATACGGATGTGGATCTTGTGGACCCAGGGGATTCTACGGGACCATCGATGCCCGCTTGGACCTTGGACAAGCCATGGTACAATTCTGTCATACGGAAGGAGCCATTCTTTACTCCAATGGGGCTTCCTGTGCTGCTTCCACAGTTGCCGACTTTGCTAGACGAGGAGATTTCTTGGTATTTGATGAAGGCATATACGAAGCACTAGAATCCGGTGTCACACCCTCCAGAGCCAACATCAGATACTTTAAATACAATGATATGCAAGATCTTAAAAAAGGGCTCTTCAACGAATTCAAGCCACTCATGAATCACTGATGAGAAAGCAAAATGATCAAAGAAGACTTCTTTAAAAATCATGGAACCGTCTATCCCCTGGATGAATTGGTCAAACTCAAAGAAGAATTCTGTTATAGACTCATCCTAGATGAATCATTCTCATTTGGAGCCATGGGCAAGACGGGAAGAGGGGCACTCGAACACTTTGGATTGAAACCATGCAACATACTGAATTTGTCATTCTTAACCTTGAAAATTTAATGGGATCCATTGGAGGAATTACCATTGATAATGAAGAAGTTGTCGATCAACAGAGATTGAACGGAGCTGGATATTGTTTCTCTGTATCGACACCGCCCTTCCTTACCGCAGCTGCAGAGGCAAGTCTTAAGACGATGGAGGACCACAAATTTTAGATGCTTTGAAAGAGAACGTATCCTACTTTTACAGTACCTTGTTGGCAGAACTTGATGGGATCATTCCCAACAAACTCATAATTACTAGCAGGGAGGGAATCTCTCCAATTGTATTCTTGCAATTGACCAAAGATGATGATTACATTATATCCAGAAAACAGCAGATCGTGATCCTCGATGCAATTGTAAAGAAAAATCTCCTCAACGGGGTCTTTGTTGTATCGACTGGAAGGCATGTGATGCATCATCTCCACAAAGTCTCTCCTCCTGCGCCAAACAGAGCAAGTCAGATATCAATACTACAATCAAGGTATTGAAACATGCTGCCACGGATATGCTTCGCAAGTAGGTGGTATTATGCCTGGATCCATGATTGTTTTGGGGTAGATGTCCACAGTTACACAGAGATCAGTGCGTGAAGACTAGTAGGGTGTGTTATGTCAGCCATCGACTACATATTAATTCTTTCCCAAAATATTTGCTGTTACAACATAGTATATGGTACATGCTGCTAGAACACCACCATAAGCAATTCCTTATCAATTCAACAATCAAGATCATTTGTCTTTTGCTGGAGGTTATACAGTATTTCGATTCTTGAATACATTCTGGAATCAGCAGATTCATGGTTGTTATTCTTCGAATCATCTATTTCCTCATCATCTTCCATCGTTGATTCGTAATCATAATCAAGCGCGATGAATGCTTTTTCAGATGGCTTTTGGAGTATCAGAACGTTTTCCTAGTGTAACAATATGTAATGCGTAGATTTGAGCATTCAGTGATTTCTAACCTACTTGACTTTTAACTACTTTATAATATTATGTTCACAGGGTTCCTACTCTGCTTTTGCCTACCCGCCTCAGTCTTGCTGCATCTTGTACGCCTGTCTCCTTTCTAGTTAAACTTTCGTAAGAAATAATTAGTCGATTGGGAGCTTCGAATTAGCAAATTCTACCCAAGCATCTATTTCTGCAACAAAGTTCATCTCTCCAGGCTTCCCAGACTTCCTTTTGTGGCTGCTTGTAGATTCTTATGATGCAAATAAATATGATTGAAGTTTGATGATATTGCATGTAGCGGAAATCGAAGTAAAAGAATCACTTGTTTCATATAACGGTGCAATAAGGTCGAATGCAAATCGAATGGGCGATATCGATAGAGGGTTTTCACTGCAAGGACATCATTCCTGCGTTTTGTTTCGGTTGTTTTATACCAGTCATTGCTTATAAAAGGTCCCTCAACATTACTAATCCAGACCAGGGATAGAATGCTTGAAACAGTGGGATCATTGTCTCATTTTTTGCATTAGTGATCATACAAGTTCCATGTTTATTGCTGACAAGGATTGAGTTGTCGGCCATCAATCCCCGCATTTTTTCTGATGAAATTCTTGCGAGTTGAATGCTGAAGTCTACATTGAGCCCCTCTTGCTGCCTCTTGGTGCGAGGAGCTGACAAAACCTTTGTGTCCTGTATCTCTGAAATTAAGCCTGGGAATATGCGACCATCTTTGATTCGAATCGCCTTTGACGTCCATCAATGTGTGCACTTCACTCATGCCCGAAAGAAATCACATGCTACCGCTATGAAGATCATTCTCCAATACCTTAAAGAGGTACTGCAAACTCAAACAAACAGATAACTTTCAAGTTAGTTCTTATGTTGACGCCGACTGCATTGGCCTATGGAATTCTGATTGTGAGTTGTGACACGAATGATACACGTACCAATGTCAACTTGTTTACCTTGAACAAAAACACTAATACGCTTTTGTACTGCCTGCTTATGGTAACTTATCTACTGGAAAGGAGTAATTGGCAGTTTAATAAATACACTATGAACATTCTTTGGGGTCTTACACCAGTGCACCAACCACTTCAATACTTTTGAAGCTACATTTCTTCGCATCTTCCTGCGTATCCATGACTTCCACGCCGGTGTTCAATTTCGAAGATTCAACTTCGCCAGCTATCTTTTTATTCTTCCTTACCGCCTTTTCCCAATCCGCATTATTATAAATAGCGAGTATCACTAATCCCATAGTTGCATAGCCAATGAATGATGCTGCTGCCAGACCTGAAATGTTATAACCGAATACGAATGTAGAAACCCCTGCCAACGGAAGCGTTACGAGACATGTGACCAGTAGCTCAATTTTTGTCGATCGCTGGTACATCGCAAGTGCGCGGTTCAAATATGCTCCTGTTGTGGTCAAAGAGACCATCGGCTGACAGAACAGAATGTAAGGCATGACGCCCATTAGCATGTATTCTAGATCATTATCGCTTGTAATAAAATGGATCACAGGTTTTCTAAACAAAAACAGAATATTAGTTCCCACTACTGATGTGATGCCAGTGAGAAACATGCATCTATTGGAAACCTGCTTTGCCACTTCAATGTTTCCTTTACTGAGCTGGTGAGAAACGCGAGATTCAGCTGCACTGCCAATACAGGATGGTACAACACCTAATTTAGGAGTAGTAACGTGAGTTCTTTTTAGTTTCGTTTCACTAGTTTCCAATTGTAATTTAGTTAGATAACTTACCAACAAGACCCCAAATGTAGCTAAGTAGAATCCAAGACGCAGATTCGGCATTACCAAGGAATGAAGCAAAGTATGCCGAAACGAGCCACTTTTGTGGGAAAGGGATTACATGCATTTTAGAGATGTTCAAATGATACATATATAGAATGTTGATAATGAATAAAGATCTTACCTCCAATTCGCCATTCAATTCATCAAATAGCAAGGGAATTGATTTCTTAATCAATGTTGACAATGCCTTTTTGTTTTGCCGCTGTAGTACGTCATGTAGCGTACAAATATGCAGGTGAGTACAAATGAAATGACGGTAAATGATATTGTTGACCGCTTGGACAAGAGTTCTTCAACCCAAACTTACATCGTAAGTTATAGGAGCCTGCATTCCCTTCTTATAATCGCAATACAAATCCCATTTGTACCATGTCAAATAGTAATACAGCCAATGAGAAACCACATCGATCGCAAAGTAGATGAGACCTAGCTGCGCTAGCGATGGTTGTCCAAATGGAATGATGAACGCAGAAATTGCAATATTAACCAATCCATCACACAATGCATACTTCGCATTGAAATCGGCAAACCCATTAATGTCTGTGGCAATCGAGATGAAACCAGCTGTGGTACTTGCAAAGTTATGGATCACTGCAATGTAGGTGTAAGTGCTGCACAACTCCACCATTCCATCCCCAAAACCATAAAATTTCATTATGGGTCCCATGGCAAATATCATTCCAATAGACACTGGGACTGAAATGATTGTATTGACGATAATACTTATTCTAATATATTTTCCTGCTTTGACGTTCCCCTTTTCTGTTTCCAATGCGATGGAGTTGTTCACATGCTTGTACAATGAATTGTACAAGGCACCCGAGAACATGAAGGCTGCCCCAAGAATGAACCAGACATATGAATAGCAGATCATTGCTGCCACACTCATGTAACTGGATATAAGTGCGATGGTCAACATCGAGGCAAAATGCTCAATGAAAGAACTTATAGTCCAACTAAATTGTAATTATCAAGATTGTGAGCATAATGATATCGATATTATACAGATCCATGATTCATTCTAAACTTACGGTATAGCGAGTTTATTGATCTCATTCATTTCCTTCTGATATGTGTCATTACCCTCTACGGATCGATCTGCATTCGTACTTTTATCATTGGATGTACTTAATTTCTCTGCTTTGCTCTTCGGGCGGTTGCTACCAGTCTTTCTTTTTCTTTTCTTGACTCGAAAGCTCCTTGACTTTCTCCCCAGAAATCTTCTAGATTCCGTTTTCTTCTCTCGGTCCTCGAGAGATGCGAGCCTTACTTCTGGGGTCAGCGCATGAACAGGGTTGCCCATAATATCCACAAGAACAAAAGAACGATTCGTCAAATGTATTTTATTAATTGCGAGGGGCTTGTTTGTTTGCGATTGTGCATCGTCAGATTCGACACTCCTGGACTCAGGTGAGTTTTCAATGATTACATTGCTCAATTCCATACTTTTATCAGCACCGTTCCCAGAGTTTCCCCTGTTGCCATCTGCAAACAATTCATAAGACATTTCAGCCTCGACTTCCTCAGAGGTAATATTTTCATTCTTTCCATCTTGTCCGAAAAAATATTCATATGCCTTGTTACTGTCATTACTTTCTATCGAGTTATCGTCAAGGTCATCAATGCGTTCCTGGTCGAAAAAGGTGTTTCCAATGACCTCATCAACTGGGCACATGTAAGGAGTGGGATCTACCCTAGCCTGTGAAGGGTTAGTAGTAGGGGATCCGAACTCGCCGTCATCGCCAGACCTTGATTTGGAATGATTGTCCTTGTTTCCCCACTTCTTCTTACGGCAAATGAAAAGGAAACCTACAGTAATACAAATTGCCGTGTAGGCCGTTGTCGCAAAGAGCACTGGCCAGCCTGGAGCAATTGAATTACTATTGTATTCATTACCCATAATGAGCGAATAATACAACTTGATGGATAATGAAATGAAAATGATAATAACTTTGCGAATACGATTCGTAGATGTTCCGGGATCGACAGTTTGGCAGTTTAGACAAATCGGCGATTGTTCTGGATTGTTGCCTTTTTGTCCGTTATGGATGTTAGGGTCGTAATCTTATTTAATTCCCCGATCTTCAGGGTTATTTTGATATCACCACACAACTATTTACCACACAGCACCACCTCTCTAAGCAACTAGCACCAGCACCACACATTTGACATAGAACATAGACAACATACCTAATACAATATACGATACCCAATACACAAAACCATCCACTGTTGTCCACCGTCCATCACCCATACTCACATAGAAGTCGCTAATAAAAGAAGCTAATACGAAACTAAGTGCGCTTGACTTATGTTGTTATCAGTGACACATGAAGCACATATGAAACATGCAACATCAATCTCCAACAACTGTCCGACAATAAGAATCACCTGATTGTGCAATTGGTATCTACTAGATATATTCATATAGCAATCTAATAGTTACAAAAAGAACACTGTCAGTAGTTAAGGTAAAGGGAATTAAGAATATATAATGAAGCTCGCGATCATTTCATCCTCCATGGCACATCTACTGCTGCTGCACGTACCAGCACGACTAGTTTTACGGACACAACAACAAGGATTCGTACATCAACAACGAGGAGTGCGACAAGAACTCGGACAAAGAAAGTCATCCTCTTCCTCTTCCTCGCTCAACACCATTTCTCCTTCACTCATGGACGCCATCAACCATCACCCTGCAATGTCAGTTCTCCTATCCGATAATTTTCGTCCCCGCAGCAGACTCAAGGAGACACATAAATATCTCTTTGAAGGCCGACGGGAGAACCATGAAACATACTTATTTGATGAACTTGCTCTCGTAGCCTGTACCACAGGCGTGGTTTGTAGGAAGGAACTCTTGGAAACATTTGCAGCTGCAACATTAATTCATGCAAAATTCTCTCATGTGAAACGGATGGCAGATCTAGCGGCTGGGCATGGTCTTCTATCCTGGTTCCTCTTGGTTATGGACCACCATGATTGCAAAGACAATGACAATGGTGATAACGACAATGACAATGACAATGATGATGATGATCGCACACGTATCACCTCCCATGATTCAACCATTCGCGTACAAACACGACCGCGCACCGTCGTTTGTGTAGATCGTCGAATGCCCGCGTCAGCCGATGCGATTGCCTCCGCCATGATCGACCGCTTCCCCGAACTCGAAGAGAGGTGGTCGTACATACAATCGGATCTGACGGCTGTCGTACCCCATCCCTCATGTCTGCTCACATCTGTCCATGCCTGTGGAACTTTGAGTGATCTTCTCATTGAAATGGCAATTGGTACTAGTGGTGGTCTTGAAGATCAGAATGCTGGTGCAGTAACAGGCGCTCCGTTGGCCATTGTACCTTGCTGCCATACTGTCAAGGAATGCAACGGTTACAGACCTCATCATCTTTCAGGAATGGATGTCAAGGAGGTAGTCACATTAGTGGAGAAACGGAAACAGAGACAAAAACATGCAAAGCATGAAGCAGTAGCAGATGTGGTGGATGGAGTCCGATGTCAGACGCTGAAAAATGCAGGTTATGACGTTGAGGAAGTTATGCTTCCAGAGACTTTCACGGGCAGAAATAGATTATTGTTAGGAAAAGCAATTGTGTCTGCGCCATTAGAGAGAGGTGCTATTATTAATTCATTTGGAGCAGGGAGATCTGGCAATGAATCATCTCATTATTTTTTTCAGAGACAACCAATACGGCAAGGAGGGGCAAGAGGCACGGTTCCACCTACACCTCTCATTCGTATCCCACTCGCAGATGACCATGACAGTATCGCCCATTGCCATGCTATCAGCGGAAGGAAGAGTATAGCTACCATTTAACGGAACGTTTCAAACCAATATAATGCTTTCGTGTTCTTATCAGCATCAAGACGAGGAGATGTAGGTGACACGCCTCTAGAATACTTATCGAAAGCTATTTATGTTTCAGATGCGCCGCGGAAGCCTAGTTTAAAACAAAGAATAAGACTTTGATATCCCTATTTCTGTGTTTTGCACTTCCAATCCATTCATCATTTATAATTTATAATAACCTGCCCTAACATTTCATTTCAAACTCACAGTAACAAATCTAACCCTTCCAAATACGAAGCAGCAGAAACATCCCTCTCCAACCTTGCCTTCGGAACCGTCGGGGGTAAACTACACACGACTCCCCTTCCAATCTTCTCCTTGCTTTTCTCCATCTGTTCTATCCTCATCACTGTTTTATTTTTCTTTTCAAACTGACAAATGGCTTCATTCAATTCATACACCCATTCATCCCTTTCATGTATATTTTTCATGGCAAAGATCCTTGCCATTGACTGATTTTTGTTTTCTGTTGAATGGCACTGGACAATATCAAATCGATAGGGGAAATTCTCTTCCTCCTCTTCTATGGATTGTGTGACGGTATCAGCATTGACGGCAATCGCCATTTTATTGTGGAGAAGTATGACAGTGGATGGTTTAGGGAGGGAAAAGTGCCAGCTGACGAGAAGTAGCGGTACGGGCATGAGATAATTTGGCACAGTCGCCAAGACGAGTTGACACCAGCGGGGTTTCCAATGAGTACTTCCAAAAACATCCCTCCCTGATCCTTTTTTGTAGAGCCATGTTTCCATGAATGTGTGCGTGACTGTATACTCCACTATAGACGATGACGACGACAAGGCTTCCTTATTGACAGCCTTGGCACTCGATTCTAGTTCTGGCTCTAGCTTGCTTTCACTTGAAAATATGGATTGCACCAATGATGTTAGAGAGTTTGAGGATGTGTTATTGTCATTGGCTGCCTCGGGGTTGGAGGCAAGTAAGTTATCTTTTTGCGGTTGAGTCTGGCATACGTAGGCTTTGCAGCATGGACAGGGAAAGCAAACATTGCCACGTCCAGCAGCAGTAGCTTTAGAAATCGAGCATGATGACGATGCTTTCCCTCCTGCAGCAGTATTTCTATTGGTTGTTATAGATGAGCACCTGTTCTTCTTCTTGTTATAGTAAACGGCAGCAGAGGATCTGCCACCAGTATCGAGTTCGTCAATCAGCAGCACTCGGTTAGGCGATAGTGGCACTGTGCTACTAATCTTCTTGTTTTTGTTGTTATTAGTAGTAGAATCTAACGGTATCATGCAGCTTGTAGCTCTAGAGGAATCATCATCATCATCATCGTCATTATCATTCTTGTTACTGGAAAGGGAAATGTCATCGTCGCTATATTCATATTCGTCCATTTCTGTGTAAGAATCACACATTGCCATACTATTATTAGGATCATGAATTATGGTAGTGGGAGAATCCATTCTGTGAAAGTTATAAGTTATGTTTTTAGGGGTCGATGCGGCCATGAGCTAAGTGCATTTGTGTTTGTGAATTCTGTTGCATTTAATTATTCATTACTTATTCATGTTTCATGTTGTTGTTCTGTCTGTGGTGTTTCAAACAAGTTTGAGTTCCTTTAATAGGACTTGAGCACCTCAGTCGCGCACGATTGAAATGGAGTTGTAATAATTCGCGCCTTTAATAATTATTTTGAAAGAAATTTTGAGTTTTGCAGTTTTTTAGGGCAATTTGCAATTTCATTGGTGAAATCAAGCGTTGGTCAAAAATACACAAGTAGGTAGGCAAGAAGAGGCAAGCATTATTATGTTCATTATTGCTCATTGAGCATTATTGCTGCTGCCCAGACCTTCATCGTATCGAGCCACGCTGCGATTACCAATATCGTTTCCATGTTCTGATGATACTGCCAGTACTGCACTGTCAGTACCAGGAGGAACACGACGACTGCTACTATTCCTGGTAGGAACATAGTAACCATCACTCATAGAGTTGCGTCTCTCAATTGCAGACATGCGTCTCTGAAAATCCTTTCGAATCCTGTCCTGACGCCTTTTCTTCGAGGCATCGCTTATCGGAGTCGAAGTTGACCCCTGTGTTTGCCCTACGCTATCATTATCCCCACCAGCCTTGAACGCAATCCAAAATGCTTTGAATAATGAATAGTCGGGATTATTCCTTCGGATCGACTTCACATGCGGTCTAGTATATACACAAATATTGAAGAAGCCCTGAAGGGGCATGAAGATGCACATGAGGAAACTGATAGAGAATGGTATTGGATTTCCTGTCAGCTCCACAGTTCTACCAATCAAGGGGAAAATACGAGTAATGACAAAGGCAAAAATATAGAGAAGTGCTTGAATGATGACTTCTTCTTCAATAGGCCCTTCGTTATCTTGATCGCTTTCATTGGTGGGGGCTGGAGTTTCTGCTGCTTCTTCTCTCAAAGAAATAATTGCAGTTTTCAGATCGAAATCTGTACTCGTGGAGGCTGCACATGTGCCAGTGGATTCTCTGCGAAAGGACGATCGGATACCTTCTAGATTGAAAGAATAAGGATCTTTTGCAGTACTAGATCTTGATGCAGGAGCTCTAAGTTTTGACGTTTCTTGATTCGCATTCAAAATGGATTCACGACGAATGGATGATCGGACCTTGCTGATGTTGAAGGCATATCGATCTTCTTTTGTGGCAGATCTTGATGCCGCAGTTTTGGATTTCAAAACCCCTGCTGAAATCGCGTCGCAATCTCCTCTCAAGACAGGCATGGGGCAGCTACTTGTTCGAACAAATTCTTTATGAAATGTAGGAGCATTCAACATCTCAACAGGCTTCAAACACGCCTTGATAGAAAGAGGGGCTTCAAGATCACCACCAGCTGCTACACCGTGATGTAGAATGAGAGTATGAGCCTTTTCTTCCTTGCCCTTTGTCTGACTCTCATCCTTCTTCCAACAATCACAAAACCAGTGGAACCTCCTTCTCATATTTTGGAATAAGCGACATCTGTGCTCGTCATTATCACCAGCAGTAGAACTGGACATTCCAAAACGCCATTTATCACTCTTCCGCTTTTGCGTCAATACAGTAGAAATGATTAAGAGCATATTGATGGTGATTACAACAAACCCAACGGGGATGAGGAAGAGTCCAAGCCATTTCTGGTAGACAATTGCCTCTTTATTGCCACGAATGCAAGGAATGTCCGGATTAGTGAGACATGTGACGGGATACGCAGATATCCAGCACATGGTACCTGATAGATAAAAAGATCATGTGAGAAAGTTGGCGCAGCGCTCACTATCCAAATCAATCATTCACACATACCAATAGAATTGAAATAATTATGAGTCTGTAGAAAGATGGAGGTACAAATGGCAAAAGCGTTAGGTATTAAGTGACACCATAGCTCCACCTTCCTTCTAAAGGCTTTCTCCTTCATGTTGAATTTAATTACAGATACGTAATACACGCTTAATGATGCATTGTACAAAATTGACCCGGTTGACCCCATTTGCAGGAAGAAACTATTTTGGAAAAGAATGGATTAGCAAATGACGAGACTTGAGAGAAGGAGGAGATGAGATCTCTGTTTTTTACTCACCCTTGTGCGTCACATGTCGCAATATTGCCAGACGCCCCGTAAAGACCCTGGTTGACAGGAATAGGAGCAGTAGACACTGTCGAGGATAACGAAAGGAAAATATCATAGACGCATAATCCAAAGATGATACGTCTGCAAGCAGCAGAGAGCTTAATCCTCGAAAAGAATAGGATCATCACAATCAAGGCTCCTGAAGCTACGAATGATACAAATCCAGTCCCAATCGGTATAAAAACAATCGCGTTGATTTGAGCTGTAGTGTACATTGCACGCCTTTGTTGTTCTACTATTTATCAGATAGCTATGATGTGATGGCTATGAATGTGCTTTGTGTCTCATAAAACTGCAGAGTCATAGCACTTGACACTTTAGTCCAGCTTTGTTTGTTTTTGTCAGTTTCTTGAAGTACGATGTTGAAGTTGGGCCGAAATTTCAGGTTAGGAAGATGTTGTGATGAGCCTTATTCAACCTTTTCCAGAAAATTGTATTTCTGAAATTGAATTTGAATCAATGGTGGTCCCGCCGCCTTTAAAAAACATCTGCACAATTATCGCTTCTTTCAGCTTATTTCTGATTTTGTGAACTCTCTCTCTAGCTACTGTTGTGGTGAAGTGTAGTGCCTCTCGTGAACGCGGGGATCAAAAGGTTTAGGGTTAGGGTTTATAACTTATACAGTAACTCTACAAGACCGTCCACTAAAAAATGATATTTTCTGTTCCATTTTGCATTTTTGAGGTCTATTTCCGTTCGTCGTCATGCGGTCAAAATTTATAAAGCAGAAAACAGGGCAAAATTGAATTACTTCATCATCATCTACGTTGCTAGAGAGCTTGGGTTTCGGTTGTTCAGGGTGTTTGGCCAAGTTTGGCTTCCAGTTGGATTGCGAAGAATCGTGCAAATTCGTTTCAATGGCCTTGAGGTTAATGAGAGAGGTTTGTTCTTCCAGTTGGTTTGTTAATTGTTAATCGTGCAATTACAGTCCTGGGAACGAAATTCCTTTTAATGGCCTCTGGCATTTGTTGAGGGTTGATAACGTCATCGGTCATTCCTCAATACAGAATAACCGTGAGCTCGGGATTCGGTGGTATCATGCCCCCCCCCCTCCTTGAAGCACGTAACACAATTGTGTCTATTCTGGATATATTTTAGAATATATCCACGCGCTGCTACCTGCCAGTACGCGGGCGGGTGGAAAAAGGGTCGCGAGGAAAATTGGTTAGCTTTGCCGCGAAAAAATCTCTACCTGAAAGGCAGTCAAAGGTGCACCTTCACCAGCCTTCACCGGAAATTATCGACCAAAAAATGACAGAAAGACGTTACCAAGTAAAAGGTGCTAGAAAAATTAAAAGTAGATAGTCCCGACTGTACCTACCTAGAGTGTTTAACGCGTAGGCATCGGGTTCTGCTGGTTCTGGTCTTCTCGTCAAACCGTTACTTAACCGCAAACGTGATGAGTTTCTAAAAAAACGGAACAACACAGAACTTCAACGGAGAAAATGATTTTACGTTGTACGTTGTACGTACGTAACTACTGTAGGTAATCATGATGGGACATGAAAGGAGACATAAAATATAAAATCCAGAATCCTTAATCAAAACAAAGGAATGCAACTCAATTACTAAGATGCTTGTCTTGGCTCAATCTATCAGAACATCAGCTGCATCCTTATCATGCACAGCATCAGTTACAATCGCAATCATGATCGTGTGCACTAGGAATGGTCTACAGTCTCCCTATAGTCGAATCATCTTTGGTCTAAGCGTGGCTGACATCATGCAATCTGCAGGAATCATAGCTTCACCTTTTGCTGCTCCCAGTGATACTCCTGCCGCATCATGGGCAATGGGAAATATAGAGACATGCGAGGCGGCAGGCTTCTTTATCCTCATTGGGGGTACTGCCGCTCCCTTCTATACTCTCCTTCTCGTCTATTACTTTCTAAAAAGGGTTAAATTTAAGATGACCCCACAAGCGTTCGCGAAGCAGCACGAAAGATTGATTCATTTCTTCATTTGGATATTTCCAATCATTGGAGGGATCGTCGGGCTGGTGAGAGGAGACTTCAACGCTACTAGAGCTGGATCTCTTTGTCTCATGGTTGATTACCCCCTCGATTGTAGTAGTAGTAACGATACTCCTGAAACCGGTGATGCATGCATTAGAGGATACAACAGTTCCAGAACGTCCCTCTTCTTTGTCATCATACCATTTCTAATTTCTTTCATCATACTAGTCATTAACCTTGGAAGATTAACCTACCATGTCTACTCGGAAGAAAAGTTGATTCGAAGAGCATCAAGGCGCGCGGTTAATGATGCGCACGCCAATGAGGATGGATTAGCATCAGCATCAATATTAGCATCAACATTAGCATCAACATTAGCATCAACATTAGCATCAACATCAGCATCAACATCAGATCCTCGTCAAAAGAGGACAGAGGAAATAGCCCAATCCATTGCCAAGCAATCTCTCGTCCAGTCCATCCTATACATCATTGCATATTTCTTATCATACGTCATCCCTGTCATCTTCTACGCTACCCCAGGTACTGAGAGGGAGCCCAAAGCTGACATTCAATACTGGATGATCTCCATCTTTTGGCCCTTGGGCGGATTATTCAATATTCTCATTTACACTCGCCCTAAAGTGTCTAAACTTAGAAGAATGGTTCCTACTTTTGAACATTATCCATGGTTCATCATGTTCATCGTGATTCTCTTTTCGGGTGGTGATGTGCCTACAGAAATAGATTTCGGGATGTATGACAGGGATCGGGACGGTCGGAACTTGAGCATTCACGCAAGCGGACAGCCCTATGGGAATGACAATACGAATGGAGATGATCTAGATAGCAACAGTCGTGAATTAGGAATGACTGATGTTAGTAACCTTCCTGTCCCTTTGTCAACAGGGAGCAATGGAGACCACAACATAAGCAGCTCCAGCTCGTATTGTTTTGAAAGATAAAAGAAGAAACGAGCGCTGGCTTGCAGTAGCGGCAGAGCAGACACATTCCTGAAAGCTATTCACAATAATGGTTTATTTTTGACTCGTAGTTGTTGATGTCATTTGCAGGTTACTAGTGACATGTGCTGCATGTATTGCATTGAAGTAAGAGAGAGGCAGCACCATTAAATCATCGTGACATGACAGATAACATTACATATTATAATGAACACCAATATTGGCAATATCTTCTATTCTCTAGCATGCAATATGCTAGAACATTCCTTTTTTTTGTCATCATGCCCTTTCTAATTTCATTGGATGTCGAGTTCATTGGTGTCCATCTATAGTAGTTGTGTTACATTCTTGTATTAAACTCTACTGGTATTGAACGCATTCATCAATCATGGCTGATAATGTTTTGTCAACTACTTCTCTATCATCACTTTAAGTGGAATAGATACATACTATTGGGATTGAAACAAGTTCACTCATATCCTTAAGCCTTGCCGAAAAGTCATAGGAAAGGAACCAGTGACCATAGTGACGAGGATCTTGTTGCAATCTCTCGATGTTTGCAAAAAATATACGAAATAAGAAGCCGCCGCTATCAATATCAACTGAAGATAATGGTGTCGAGAGTACGTACTCTAAGCGCAACGATGATATCAACTTGACAGGGGCAATTAGGGTTGAGCCAGCAACAAAATAGATTGATCACAGATTACAATCCTTGCTTCTCCTCATTAACAGAAGCTCACACAAAAATGTTGCAACGAAAAGTGGTGAAGGAGAACGTAAGAGGAATCCTGGGTCCTGGGGATAATCAGGGTTAGAACCGGATTCGACAGGATATGATCTTTAGTTCTATTTCTAGCGGTTGGATTGTTCTATCAAACTCCTTCATTGACGTGCGTTTCTTCTTAATGTGAAATACCGTAATTGTATTCTAATCCTAATTGTGTCGTTTTCTATGGTCACAGAATACATCTCACAATTTATCAAAGGCTGGTTTGGGAATGATCGTCAACTCCGCAAGGTGTGTGAAGAAATCGCGTTACTTCGTGATCGGTTGGAAAGTCTTACCTTCTGAACATGCATCAATAGCATCTATTCCTCCTTCCAACTCTCCCAAATAAATATCAGCTCGAACATAAATGAGCATATCTGCCAGTCATCAACGCTTCATTTCTACAGTACCAGTAGCACTTTACTTTGCAACTACATAGCTCGCTAAGTCGCTACGTAGTTATAAATAGAACGCGGGCTAAACTACATACTCTATTCGATTATGTACTGTTATCCTATCGAAGAGGCATCTCAATAGTCATTTCGTCATCATTTATTTTTCAATAATTATTCTATTGACGAGGCATCCTAATAGTCATTTCCTGATCATCTAATTTGGGCGCAGATTGTTCTATCATGCGTGTCATTAAACGGGTCATATGCTTTCCACGGTTTGGAATGGGAAGGACATCATACATGGTGACGAGCGGCCCTTAAGTCATTTCTTATTGACGGGGCATCTCAATGGTCATTTCGCTGTCATCTATAAAAATAGGGATATAACCCTATTGAGGCTATCAACGACACATATATCGTCACAAACCTGGAGAGATATCAACTTTAGTTTCAAATATGCTCATATTGGTAGGTTTGCGCCGACATTTATTCGCAAGCTGCTCATGGTATCAGCATAGCAGACTGAAGAACAACGGGTCATCGTTCAAGATTCCATTCTTTTGATTAAGATTCAACAATTCTTGTGATTTGTTCAGTTTATTCTCCACAAGGGATCTTTCATAAAAAATACAATCAGTGTTTTAGTATTAAATATTTTACAATCATGGTTCGCATTCAAAGTAACATTACGCTCTCGGTCGGCTTAGCTCTTCATGCATTTTTCCTTCTCGGCACCTCTTCTCCCACCATCTTTGCTGATGCCCAATCTGTAACATACAGCACAGGATCACGTGGCACTGATTGCGCTACTAACCCCGGCGGTGGTTATGAACCAATCACGACCGCAGAAGAATGCCAGGCTGCTGCAACCAATGGCGGGTTTGATTACTCGTCAGATACCAGTAACCTCAGTAATCCTGGTGGTTGCAATCTTACTTGGGGTACTAATTTCGTATCTTTCAACACAGACAACAACAATGAATCGGGCGAATTTTCTGTTCCCTTCTGCAAGTTCAGTAAGTCTACCTCATCACCCACAATAATAATCTTGTTTCGTTGTCCTAGATATTAGGTCATGCTAAGCTAATCTGTCCTAACTCCTCACTCACTCACACCCTTCTTTCTTATAATGCTGATCAACAGACATGCAAGCTCCTGTTGATCTGAAATCTGCAGGAGACTATGCTCTTTTGTCAAAATCAGGCGTAACGACTACTGGTGTGACACATGTGGAAGGCGACATGGGAACAAGCCCTATTGATGCTGGATCCTTGACGGGATTCGGGTTGATTATGCACTCTAGCAATACTTACTCAACATCCACTCTAGTTGATGGCAAAGTCTACGCAGCTGACTATGCGACCCCCACCCCTAGCAAGCTAACAGAAGCAGTCCTTGACATGGAGGCCGCTTACGATGATGCAGCAGGCCGCCCCGACCCTGACTACACAGAGCACGGTAGCGCTGGTAACATTGACGGTTTCACCCTCGAACCTGGCCTATACAAGTGGGGAACAGATGTTGGATTCACCAGCAGTCTCACCTTCCAAGGCAACGGTCCTGCCAGTGATGATGTGTGGATTTTGCAGATTGCTGGAAATCTTGAGGTTGGCAGCACGGCCCGAGTCGAACTCACTCGTGGTGCCAAGGCTGAGAACATCTTCTGGCAGATTGCGGGCACGACAGACATTGGCACGTATTCCCACATGGAGGGAATCTTCCTCTGCAAGACCAACATTGTGTTCAAGACTGGAAGCAGCATGAATGGTGCTGCTCTGGCACAGACTGCCATCACGATGGATGCCACTACCATCGAACATCGTCGTGCGGAAGAAGAAGAAGAGACCCGAAAGTTGAAGAGTTCAGGCTACCTAAGGAGGAAGGCTTGAACGGAGTCCAGATCTGGCACGATTGCATATACACATTGCACGTAGATAATGTCTACTCGCAATCATTGATATGTGTCAGGAAGTGACACAGTACTCGAAGAGTGAACTTCAAGACGAGAAGACGTAACTAGCTCGTGGTACGACCATAAAGTAAACCAAGACAAATAAAATTAAATATGAACTTTGTTACTCATAGAATATCTATTATTTTACTCCGAGCATCCTATGATACCGGGGGTGTATGGTACAGTTCTACCTTGACGAAATTCAAATGTGCATATCGCCGGGACAAGTGGCAGTATCACAGATGTGATCGAACACCCTTGTATCACCAAGAAAGCCAGTCATCGGTGTGGTCTTCCAAGGATTTGTAATAATGATCATCAGTTACCGGTGGTTGTGGTAGTACACCTTCTTCCTTCGTATTTCCGCTTCCATCCCCCCCACAAATAATCAAAGGCCCCCCTCCTGCAGCAAGATCATTATCTGTATGAGGATGATCGCGATCCTCATCAAATTCGTCGTTGATTCTGGGCGAATCAAATCCCGACAGAGGACCTCTGAACGAGAAAAAGAACGTCTTGTCCTGGAAAGCAGATTCGAATGAATTCCAATAGAAATGAATGAAATTTTCGTCCTCATCTTCTCCTACTAGGAATCGTTGATGGTCGTGCTGTTCTTCACGAGGGTCCCTTATCTCCTGCAGAAGAGAGAACGAACGGATGCTAGGGCTTTCGTCATCAACAATGAGTGTTTGATGGACGACGAGTATGGCGGCGGGGAGATCATCAATCGTGGATTTCCCGCCGCGGAGAAGGCTTGTTGGTCTCGGAGCATCGAGAAGGAGATCCAATGAGGATTTGTCTTGTACTACCGGTAGTGCATGGTAACTATTATTATGAATGGCATCGGTAATAATGATGGTAATGAATGTGATGAGAATGATCAAGAGGATGAGGACCCGAAGAAGTGACTGAGTGCTCTGAGATCGAATTCGTTCCAAACGCGAACGAGAAGTCCCGTTGAAAGATGAGGGGGAAGGGAACAACGGAATTGCTGTATACACTTGCATTGCTGATGTTAATATTGATGTTCCCTATACAATAGAGCAATAATCTAGTTGAAACTTGATGCTTCTTGTCAAATTGATATTCTGCTTTGGGTCCAGTGAGGTCCAGTGTCCAGTGTCCAGTGTCCAGTGTCCAGTGTCCAGTGTCCAGTTCATCGTTCTGAATTCCTTTTCGCTGCTTTAAAATATACACCTACCATTTAGGGATAAGAAGGATTGTATTTTCAGTCTGTGCTGTAATGGGGGTTACATTGAATATTCACCCCCTCGATTTGAATTTGATTCAAAAAACGAGAAAAACGGAAAGAAAAATGAAAATCATCATCAAATCCTATCAAATCCTAAACCAAGTACCAAGCAGTGGTACCAAGAAGTCCTCGTAGTGATGAGAGGAGATATTGGCAGTCAACAGTCAAAAGGAGGACACTAATACAATATCGTGCAACAGTATCTGCAGTATTATAGATAGTTGTACCTGTTCATCAATATCAACTCACAGCAGCCAACTAACAACAGACAAACAGACAGCACTAGATCAAGGCTAATTCCCCATCTTCTATCAAACCTCCCTTCTGATCCTGAATCCACTTTGTTAAATGGTGCATGAAAGCAGAACAAGGACAACACGAATGAGTCGTATCCATCCAACCATTGAAATGAATACTAGTACTACTACTACTGCTGCTGCTAGTAGCAACGGCAACAATAAGAACAACAACACGACTACTGGATATTTGAATTTGAAACCGTTGAGGGCATTGGATAAAAACTTCGATGTTGACATTGCTGCATGGTGAGACATTGTCATATTATTTATACTGTTGAAATCCCATTCGTTCGGTACTCTTTCGAAGCTTCAGTTTCTTCAACTCACCCAACATTGTCATTAATATCATATTATCAAACATAAAACAGTTTGGAAGAATATTTGCATGAACTTACTCTCGCCAATCCAGAATCATTTGAGAGCAATAATCACTGCAGCGATGATTCAGTATCACGCAATCCCAATCAAACAGCAGCAGCAGTAGCAGCATCCGCTACGAATTTCACCAATGCAGCAATATTATTGCAAAATTCATCCTCTGTTTACTCCCGCAAAGTAGAATATTTGCATTCATTGGTGTTGCAGACCTTCCAGAGACTATCAAATGATGAGGAAAAACAGAACAATTCAACAACCAATAAAAAGAGACTAGCGGCTGCTGATAAAGATCCAGATATTCAGGATTTTGAAGCCTTTGACCCCCATTGGAACTTTCTTGTGTTCCAAGAGGATACCCTTCCAGTTGACTTGGAAGGGAACCTCATTGATCTTGAATCTCATGATAATGGCGCCACTTCTACAATGGAAATGGATCTACAGCATCCTCATTATACAGCAAATGCACACACGCCACTCATGAACATGAATCAGACAAGATTGTCACTCGGTGCACCACCAACAGGAAATTTTGGAAGTATTTCCAAATTGGATCTGAATGCCACTATGCGATCTGTTACACGGAATAAATCATCCATTCAATCACATGCGGGGCAGCAAATGATTAGATCTATTTTGGAAGGGTCTCAGGGGAGAAATGCTTTCATGATGAATGGGAGTGGTAACGGTGGTGGAGAAGGTCAGGCGGTCTTGAGGCTCATGAATGGTGTTTGTGATGTTAGCGAGAGTGGAGCATTGTTGTTGCCTGGAACGGGGATTGCAAGTGCAAGGGCAATGGCGAGTGCAGATGATTCTTTTGGTAATGCAGATAATCAGCAGCCTTTGCAGGGGAAATTGAATATGAACATGGAATTGGAAGATCATGACGATGGTGGGCAGTTTGACCAAGGATATGATGATGGTGGAGATGATGATCATGATAATGATGGAATTGGTTTTGAACTTCATTCGCCTTCTAATGGACATATACAACTGACGGCACGTGGATATGGGAATGGCGATGGACCAGTTGGTATTCACGCTACAGCTAGGAACATGAATATGCCCACTGGAAATGGAAATAACCATCATGATAATGACACAAAGACCCAATCCTGTCCATG
>Ga0306864_1000096_pt1 | contig 40122 bp, 32 predicted proteins | sample AntRauTorckE5430_FD_190448 | JGI IMG/M metagenome (GOLD analysis project Ga0306864, IMG submission 190448) | Saline lake microbial communities from Rauer Islands, Antarctica - Metagenome Torckler E5 #430 (v2) (version 2) | ecosystem: Environmental > Aquatic > Non-marine Saline and Alkaline >...
GTTAAATTATGGGATAGCCTTCGAGCAGTAATGAAGATACTGCCAATGGCCTCAATGCGAGAAGCATACATTAAGATAGCCGACATGTATTGCATCAGGCTAATCTGACCGAAACCGAGAACTGCTGCTATTTTCCTGTTGTTTAGTAACTGGTTTACGATTACCGGCTGGGGCGCAGCTTATTTTATGGCGGAGATTATAGTTATTGTTTTGCTGGTTTCTTTGGAACTTCAGACAGCTAATCGAAAGTTGTAGGCTCCAGTTGAAACTGAAAAAGGTCCATACTGCACCTTCCTTCCACGTTTATAGTACCTAGAATGACGTGCTCGTTTTTGTTGATGGGACGACACCACGTGCTCCGGACAGGTCGTATTCCGGCCGGGAAAGCGTTTTGGCCCAGGGGCGTTTTCGGGTGTTCAGGTTGTAGCGCGAGACGCCAGCTTCCAGTGGTTTTGGGAATAGCTGTAGATAAGACGGTTTGCTTTTTCCTTTACCTGCCGACGGTAGAGATAAATCTGCTATTGGTTCCTGCCGGTTACACTGATGGTACCATATTTAAGGGAGTAACATCTTGTCGGTACTGAAGGAGCCACTACCGATGGGTGTTCAAGAACCTCCTTTGGCACCCGCGTAAGCGCCATAAAATGACACTTGTAGTAACAACATTTCTACCTACCTTCGACCTACTTAATCCAACCACCAGATGAAGAACGTCTTACTCCTACTCTGCGCCTTAATATCGGCCAGCCTAACCGCCCAAACCACCCCCAACTGGCTACGCCACGCTGCCATTTCTCCCGACGGTAGCCAGATCGCCTTCACCTATAAAGGCGACTTGTACAAGGTGCCGACCGCCGGTGGAACGGCTACCCAACTCACCTTCCACGACGCTCACGACTATATGGCGACCTGGAGCAAGGATGGCAAGCAACTCGCCTTCTCTTCCGAACGCTACGGTAACTTCGATGTCTTCGTGATGCCAGCCACCGGAGGCCAGGCGCGCCGCCTTACCTTTCATTCCAATACCGAGCTGCCGTACAGCTTCGCCGCCGACGGTAAATCCGTCTTCTTTGGCGCGTTGCGGCAGGACGATGTGCAGCATCGCCAGTACCCGCACCGCTCGCAATCGGAGCTCTACAGTGTGCCCGTCGATGGCGGAAAGGTGAGCCAGGTACTGACCGTTCCTGCCGAATACGTGCAGATTACTAAGGACGGAAAAAGCCTGTTTTACCACGACAAAAAAGGTGGCGAAGACCCCTACCGAAAGCACCACACTTCGGCCATCACGCGCGACCTCTGGCGCTACGATATGACGAGCGGTAAGCACACCCAACTCACGACCAATACTGCCGAAGACCGTCAGCCGGTCCTCAGTGCCGACGAGAAAACGCTCTACTTTCTCAGCGAGCGCAGTGGCACGTTCAACGTTTATAAAATGCCAGTTAATGATGCGGCGCGGGCGGAGCAGCTAAGTAAGTTTTCAACGCACCCCGTTCGTTTCTTGAGTATTGGAGGTGGAACTTTATGCTTCGGTTACGACGGCGAACTGTACACCATGAAAGAGGGTGGTGAACCCCAGAAAGTACCCGTCACCATCATCACCCAGGATAAAGCTAACAGCGACAAATTTATCTCCATCAGCGGCGGCGTAACCGAAATGGAAGTCTCGCCCAGCGGCAAGGAAATCGCCTTCATCGCCCGCGGAGAGGTCTTCGTTACCTCCGTCGGCGAGTCCTTCACCAAACGCCTCACCAACACGCCGGAGCAGGAACGCTTCGTCACCTGGGGCCCGGAAGGGAAGTCCGTCGTCTACAGCTCCGAACGGAACGGTAAGTGGAGCCTCTACGAAACCAAAAAAGTCCGCGACGAAGAACCCTTCTTCTACGCCGCCACCCGCACCAAGGAAACACCGGTCCTCGAAAACGAAACCGACAACTACCTCGCCAAATACTCACCCGACGGTAAAAAAATGGTCTACGTGAAGGGCCGCCGCCGCATCGTCGTCCGCGACGTCGCCTCCGGCGCCGATACCACGCTGATGGACGCCACCGAGCTCTACCACATGAGCGACGGCGATAAATACTTCACCTGGAGCCCCGACTCCAAATGGCTCCTAGTAGAATGGGACGTGCTGCTCAATAACAGCGAAGTACTACTGATGAAGGCCGACGGCACGAAACGCGTAAACCTAAACGAAAGCGGCTACTACGACTCCCGCCCAAAATGGGTAAACGAAGGCAAGCAGATGATCTGGTTCACCAACCGCGACGGACTAAAGTCCTACGCCACCAGCGGCCGTTCTGAACAAGACGTTTACAGCATGTTCTTCACCCAAGAAGCCTGGGATGAATTTAACCTCAGCGACGAAGAGTTTAAACTCATGAAGGCCATTAAAGAGGTAAATAAAAAGGACAAGAAAGACGATAAAGAGAAAAAGGAAGATGGTGAAAAAGACGATGACAAGGACGATGACGACGATGATAAAAAAGACGAGAAGAAGAAGGTAGAAAAACTCACCTTCGACTGGGATAATATGGACGAACGCTCCAAGCGCCTTACCATTCACTCCTCCCGCCTCGGCGACGCCGTGCTCTCCAAAGACGGCGAGAAACTCTACTACCTTTCCACCTTCGAAAAAGGTGCCAACCTCTGGAGTACTAATCTGCGCACCAAAGCCACCAAGATGGAAATGAAGATTGGTGCCAACGGCCGCCTGATGTGGGACAAGGACATGAAGAACCTCTATTTGCTCAGCGGTGGGAAGATCTCTAAGATCGATATAGCTAAGGGTAAGAAAGAGGGCGTCAAAATCAAAGGCGAAATGGCCTACGACGTCGAAGCCGAGCGCAAAACGATGTTCGACCACGTCTGGATTCGGACCAACGCCATCTTCTACGAGCCTACCTTCCACGGTATCGACTGGAATAAAATGCGGACCGAGTACGAGAAGTTCCTCCCTTCCATCGGCAACTCCTTCGAGCTGACCGAGATGCTCTCCGAGATGCTGGGCGAACTTAATGTCTCTCATGCCGGTGCGCGTTACCGCAGCAGTGGATTTACCAACCCCGATAAAACGGCTTCCCTCGGGGTGTTCATGAACTATGCTCACACGGGCAACGGCATCCTCATTGACGAAGTCCTCAGCGGTGGCCCGCTGGACAAGGCGGCCTTCACGGTTAAAGCAGGTATGGTCATCGAAGCCATCAACGGGGATACTATCCTGCTGAATCGCGACGTCGCGTCTTACTTGAACCGTTTGGAGGGCGAATTTACCCTCCTGGAAATCGTGGACCCCGCGACAAAAAAGCGGGAGACCATCACCGTAAAGCCCATCTCCCTTGGTGAAGAAAACAGCTTGCTCTACAAGCGCTGGGTGAAGAAGAACGAAAAAGAAGTCGACGAAAAAAGTGGCGGCAAACTGGGCTACGTCCACATTCCCGGTATGGGTGACGGGCCTTACCGCAGCATTTATCAGGATATGATGGGCAAGTACTTCAACCGCAAGGCCATGATTATTGACACCCGTTTTAACGGCGGCGGCGACCTGGTGGCCGATCTGGCGATGTTCTTCACCGGCACCCCTTTCATTACTTACGAAACCGAGGCCAAGGTCGTAGGTGGAGAGCCAACCTCCCGCTGGACGAAGCCAACCCTGGCCCTCATCAACGAAGCGCAGTACTCCGACGGGCACTGCTTCGCCTGCGGTTACACCGACCTTAAAATAGGCAAGACAGTCGGTATGCCCACACCAGGAACCTGCTCCTTTGCCGGTTGGGAACGGCTGCCCGACGGCTCGGTCTGGGGCGTCGTTCCCGTCTCGGCCAAAGACATTAACGGTAAGTGGATGGAGAACAGCCAGACGGAACCGATGATTAAGGTCAAGAATATGCCCGGCGTAATTGATAAAGGCCGTGATGAGCAGTTGGAGCGCGCTATTACGGAGATGCTCAAAGACGTCGAATAATTAACCCGTCGTGATACGCTGTGGGTGCTTTTCTTGCTAGTAACTCCGGACGAAGGCCGGGGTTACTAGTAGAGAGGGCCGTTCAAGGAAGCTTACTACGAGATGTAACGGGAGGCAACAATAGCTACCGCCAAAACCGTTACGTTCACATATTTTATACCACACTGATTCAAGTATTCATGCCCAAGACATTCTTTACAGCCTTGTTGGTCGCCCTAGCGCTTCCCACCCTCGCCCAAAATTTCTCTGCCATCTACCAGCCTTCCGACTCGGAAGTACGGACGGTAACCAACGCTGGTTGGGAGGCTTTTCTAGCCGAGACCAATTCCCTGACCGCGGACGGATTTCGCCTTACTGACGTGGAGACCTTTAAAGAAGGTGGCGATGACCGCAGTTTCGTAGGTACTTATACCAAAAGCCCGCTGGAAGGCGTCGTCGAAATGGCTGAGGGCTGGGCTGCCTTCATCAAACTCAAGCGCAAAAAGGTAAAGGAAGGCTTTACGATGATTGACGTAGCTGCCGTGACCCTCAACGAATCTGACGTCAATTTCTACGGCGTCTGGGTCAAGGAAGACAGCCCCACCATACACAAAGTATGGTTGCTCGATAGCCGCCAAATCGTCGAGAAGAAAACGAAGGATATGGCCAAAGCGCGCTTCAAAATCAAGCGTGTGCACGTAATTGATGTGCCCAACGGTGAGCCTTCTTTCGTCGTTCTCTACCACTTTTCTCCGATTGATCGCTTTAATTTCCTCTACTTCTCCGACTCCATGGAAGACTTTCAAAAAGAATACGAAGAACGAAAAAGTAGCAAAGTGGAACTGATTGATTTCGACCGTTTCCGTACGGGAAATAGCACTCGCTACGTTGCCGTTTTTCAGGATGGAGCATACGAAAGTGTTTTCGTCACGGACCAACCCTTTGGTGCCATCCAGGCCAAGTCTGATTCTTTGGCGGAGCACCTTGGGCTTAAGCTGGTGAACCTTAGTGTAGACTAGTGGTCTGTCAAAAAGAATACGAAGAACGGAAAAGTAGCAAAGTGGAACTGATTGATTTCGACCGTTTCCGTACAGGAAATAGCACTCGCTACGTTGCCGTTTTTCAGGATGGAGCATACGAAAGTGTTTTCGTTACGGACCAACCCTTTGATGCCATCCAGACCACTAGTGGTCTGTCAATACTGAATTTGTGGGTAAGGTGCTGATGAATTTTGGTATTGAATGAGGCGAGGGATTCCTGGCATAGCCGTAGCTACGAAAGGAGTTCTTCAACGAAATTCAGCACCAAAAGGCATCGCAGATTACCCCAATATTTAATGTTGACAGACCACTGGTGCTCTGTTAGGCTAACAAACTAAACGATTAGTCTCCCTTCCATATAAGTAACTGCCCGCCCGGTAATCCGCACCTTCTTCCCCATCAGCTGGCACGTTAACTCTCCGCCACGTGTCGAGACTTGCCTGGCTTTCAGCTTCTTTTTATCTAGTTTCTTTGCCCAGAGCGGCGTAAGGACAGTATGGGCCGATCCGGTCACCGGATCTTCGTTGATCCCGTAGGCGGGGAAGAAACAGCGACTGACGAAGTCGTGTTCTTTACCAGGGGCAGTCACCAGGAGGCCACGGTGTTGCTTCATGGCCGCAAGCATTGGGAAGTTTGGTTGAATTTTTTCCACTTGAGACTGGTTTTTGAGCACGACAATCAGGTCGTCGATACCTTCATAGACTTCCAGGGGTTTAAGTCCGCCGAGGATCCCACGTAGTCCTTTGGGTGCTTTAATCTTTTTGGGGGCATCAACGGGGAAATCCATGCTGTAGCTACCGTTGCTGTTAGGAATAACGATGATGGTTCCAGCTTCGCGCGTTTTAAATCGCATTTTATTTAGCTCCTTGTCACCGGAAATATGAAGGATGTGTGCTGCTGCAAGCGTTGCGTGTCCGCAAAGCCGAACTTCCATGGTGGGTGTAAACCACCGGATATGGAATTTATTAGGCCCTTTAATGGTTACAAAAGCAGTTTCTGAAAGATTGTTTTCGGCAGCGATGTTTTGCATAATTTTATCTGATGGAAACTCTGGCACCGGTACGACCGCTGCGGGGTTACCATTAAATTTTTTTTTAGCGAAAGCATCTACTTGATAGATTGGTAAGTTGTACATTGTGTTGATTTTCAAGGGTATGCATGGTTTTAATGGGTCTTATCAGGCTTTTTTGGGAGATTTGTTTTAGAAACTCTCCGAAATTCTGTTACTTTTTTCCATTTTTTCCGTCCAATATTTACCTAGTAGGCAATAGTACGTTTTTTCGTTCTTTGTCACGTTTTTATAAACTTGTTTTACGCCACCTATATCATGAATAAAATTAACCAACTTTCAGACTACCTCTTCCTTCGGGAAGGGACAACTTACGTAAGAATTCCGCTCTCCAAAATAGAATATATCCAAGCAGATGGAAATTACGCTTATATCCAGACCGACGACAAGCGCTTTGCAGTAAAGCGTTCTCTTGCTTCAATCTCTGAGGAGTTGAAAGCCCCGGATTTCCTTCGCGCAAGCAGAGGTATCTTGGTCAACTTCACCCGTGTTAACACCATTAGTTTTGCTAATGGTGTGATTAATGTAGGTGACTATGAAGTAAAAATGGGAAAAGCCTACCACGCAGAAATCAAAAGTCTGATGCCTCGGCTGTAATGTGATATTTTTTTTTGCGTTTCTCACTTTTTTTCAGATAAATCTTTCGAGAAAATGGAGCCGACAATGTTCAAGAAACATTGTCGGCCTTCCCCTGCCCTGTTCTCACCTCTCTGAACTTTATACCCCCCTCCCCGCATTATGAGGATGTGAAATTTATTATCTACGATATCGAAGCCACCTGTTGGGAAGGACGCCCACCGGGTACGGTCCAGGAAACGATTGAAATTGGCGCTTGCGAACTCGACCGCTTTGGCCGGGTACAGGACCATTTTAGCCGACTCATTAGGCCTATTATCCACCCTTCCTTAAGTCACTTTTGCCGAAATCTGACTAAGATCGACCAGGTTGAATTGAATCGCGCACAAGGGTTTACCCGCGTTATTGAAGACTTTCAGGATTGGATCGGCGTTGACTACGAAGAATACATTCTCGCTAGTTGGGGTAATTTCGATCCTAAACAACTAGCTGCTGATTGCAGCTTGCACAAACTGGATGACTACTGGCTGGATGAGCACATAGACCTCAAGGCACAATACCAAGACATTAAAGGGTTGTCTAAGAAGCGTGGCCTCAAATCAGCAATAAAGCACGAAGGCTACGAGTGGGAAGGCGAAGAGCACCGGGCTCTGGTCGATGCTAAAAATACCGTCAAGGTGTTTCAATCGTTGGTAGATATGTGGCAGTATTGACTGAGTGAACAAGAGAATTATTCACTCAGTCTCTGGTAAAGGCCAAGCGCATCCCCTTAACCTCTTCAAAGAACAGTCCCCGGTCATAAGCGATGTGCCCGGAAACGATTGTTTGCCGGACGCGACCGGTGAAGGTCTCTCCTTCCAACGGTGACCAGCCTACCTTGTAGAAAGTATTGTCTTTAGCAACGGTCCATGCCTCCTTTGGGTCGTAGATGATGATGTCTGCGTACATACCTTCATCTAGGTAACCACGGCGGTCAATCTCGAAACAGACGGCCGGAGCGTGGCACATCTTTTCGATCACGCGCTCCAGGCTGATGTCGCCCTTGTGCACGAGGCGCATCATCATATCAATCGAATGTTGCACCAGTGGTAGGCCACCAGGTGCCTTGAAATAGTCAGTTTGGGACTTTTCCTCTGCTGTATGTGGAGCGTGGTCAGTGGCAATCACGTCGAAGCGATTGTCGAGCAGAGCGGGGAGGAGAGATTTGCGGTGGTGCTCCGCTTTGATGGCCGGATTGCATTTGATCTTGTTCCCGAGGCGGAGGTAATCGTCGGCATTGAAAGTAAGGTGGTGAACGCATACTTCAGCGGTGATCCGTTTTTCTTCCAGCGGGATGTCGTTGCGGAACAGCGCGATCTCCTCTTCCGTACTGATGTGGAGGATGTGCAGGCGTGTGTTGTGCTTTTTAGCCAGTTCAACGGCCAGCGTGCTCGACTTTAGACAACCGGCGGCAGAGCGAATGTTGGGGTGTTCGGTAACGGGGATATTGTCTCCGTACTTTTCTCGTGCAACTGCTGCGTTTCCGCGTATAGTCGCTTCGTCCTCGCAGTGGGTGGCGATCAGTAGTGGGCAATTGGCGAACAGTGTATCGAGTACTTTACGATCATCCACCAACATATTTCCGGTGCTGCTGCCCATGAATATTTTGAGCCCGCAAACAGTTTTGGGGTCGGTTCGTAGTGCTTCGTCCCGGTTATCGTTGGAGGCTCCCATGTAGAAGCTGTAGTTTGAAGGACTTACTTGTGCGGCGATGTCGTATTTGTCCTGCAGTAATTCTTGGGTTAGTGCGGATGGCTTGGTGTTGGGCATTTCCATGAAGGTGGTGGTACCACCGGCAACGGCCGCGCGACTTTCGGTTTTGATCGTAGCCTTATGCGTTAGTCCGGGCTCCCGGAAGTGCACCTGGTCGTCAATGATCCCGGGTAGTACCAGGCAGCCTTCTGCGTTGATTTCGCGGTCTGCCCGCCGGTCGAGAGATGAGCCAATGGCTTCAATAAAACCGTCCTTCACAAAAATGTCTCCGGTGATCCGTTGTCCGCGGTTGATGATCGTTCCGCCTTTGATGAGAATAGTGCCTTTGCGCATGCTGATTGGAATTTTTACGCAAGATATATTTTCTGGCGCAAACGCGGGTGCACGGGGGGGAAGACCGTTCGGTTGCCTTTAGGCTGAAGTTATACTACGATTGGTCGCTTGAGGTTGTTTTGTGTTCGCGCCAGTGAACGGGGGGCTACCGAGAGCTGCCAGTAGGGACAATCCTTTGCGGTCGTTCCTACTGACATACACTCTTACCTCATGTTTCTTGCAAGAGTACAGACAGCCTGTAAACCGTTCATTGGTAGACCTTAACCTTCCCTTAGTATATCAATTGCAAATTTTAAGAATTCAAAATGCAACCTTCGTGTCACGGTAAACGCCTTTAGGGTAAATCAACTAATTTAGTAGGCTTTCGGGCCTAGGATTAACCTTCACCTTCTTAGTTACAAAAGATATTTAACCATGAGATTTTTTATTTTTTTCCTTTGTGTTTTCGCATTCGTGGCACTTTCTGCCCAGGGCATTAACGTCGATTCCGGCGGGGGAATGCTAGCCTACAAAGCGGAAACCACTACTCAAAAGTCTTCCTTTAAAATCAAGGGGCGCGAACGCACCCTCTTCGGTGACCTCGACCTAAGCGGTGCCTGGGGCGGACCAACCTATAACTACTCTTCTACTGGAGACGATTGGGCATTGCTGCGCGGCGGTTTTGGTGGGCTCGAGTTTTCCGAAGAACTTTTCATCGGTTACGGTGGCTGGAAGAGCCGGGAAGCCTTTACTGTTGACGAGCCAGGGTCAAACGGCCCTGAGTACGATTTCAACCATAGCGGCCTAATCATTGCCTATTCGCCCTTTGCGAGTAACGCCATCCATCCTCGCATCACGACGGTCGTCGGTCCCGGCCGCTTCAAACTTACCGAACAGCCTGCCACTGGTGCGCGTGATGATCGCTTCCTCGTAGGCCAAGCTACCATTGGCCTTGAGCTCAATCTTTTTCAGTGGTTCCGCCTCGGTATTGATGGTGGCTACCGTTTCGCTTCTGGTATCGATAATGATACCGTAACGGCCACCGACGTTGGAGGCGCGATCATCCAGGCGGAGGCCCGTTTCGGCTTCAGCTGGTAGTACAACTGAGTTGGTGGGTTGAGTCATCAAGTTGCTGCTGCAAGTACCGTTCGCGACGCTACGTTTGCTCGCCTTTGGCGACCGAGCAAAGCGAAGTGAGGAGCAACTCTTAAACCCAGCGATTCACCAAGACTTGAATGTGTGTGATTCCTGAAGGCGGGGGTTGGGGCGATTGCCTTATCTCCGCCTTTTACAGAGTTATCGCAAAACCAGTCTGCTGATGAAATTTTCCTTCCCATTCGTTAACGGAATAAAATAGATTCCGGACGGAAGGTCTGAGACGCCCGCATCCAGCATAATATCGGTTGATTCATTGATCTCTTCGCAAGTATTCCAGCCTTCGGGGAATGGGGTCGTGAAGGCCGTCGTAACGTCGTCGGAAAAACTGCAGGTAAAGGCATTATTGGCGTCATCAGAGGCGGTATTAGATTTAATACTGGTACCTGTCGTTTCAACGTTGACGAAATATTCAATCCATTCCTGGGTGGATAAAGAAAGGTTAAAGGCCGTGCTTCCATTTATTCATAAATAATCCTGTAGGGATTAAACATGGTAGCCCGGGAAACAATATAAGGGCGTTAGCCTTGTCTGGAGTTCCGGGGCTGTGAAATTCTAGGAAACAAAGCCGCCAACAGAACAGGTCCATGCGAAGCGACGGTTTTAGAAGGGGTAGAAACATTGCCTCCATCCATTCCCTTGCACCCGCGTCCGCGCCCACGCCACCAATTCTCCTGAAGGGGTTCCGTGGTTCTGAACGTGATTCGGTACCCAAATGAAAAACACCTAAATTGCAGACCAACGAACTTACATACTATGCTAGGAGACATCTGGAACGCCACCCTGAAAGGAATGAACGACATCGCCGGATCGGTAGGCGAAGGTGCGAGGGGGAAAAGCCTCGCCGTTATCGAAGACTGGCTGGGTATTTTTCCGCAACTGGCCAAATATGGACTGGAAATTACCAGCTTTAGCATGGGCCTGGCCATCAGCCCGAGCCTCAACGTGGAGCTACTCGGCCGCCACGAAGACTGGTCCGACGAAGCCATCGTTAAACGCCTGGCCGACCACAAGGGGGAACACGCTATCATCACTGTGTTTTCTACGATCCGTACGGCCTATCGGCTTCAGAAAAAGACCCAGGCGCCCCTGCGTGATCCGCTCATTCTGAAGATCATTATTAAAATTTCGCCCGAAGTGAAGGTTGTGCTCGGCAAGCCTATCCTGGAAGACTGATGGTTGCCCGGCCTTTAGGGACGGGGATTAAATAAAGTGTGATTCTTGATCTGGTTAATTTTGGTTGCTGGTGAGGCAAAAAACGTAGGCAACACCGTAGCGTTAGCGAGGCTTTTTAACGAAGCCAGCGGTCAAAAGGAACCGAGCAAGAGTGGCACTTTATTTAATTCCCGGCCCTGAGGCTGATCTCTATAATCTATTCGCAGCATGAAAGTCCTAATAGCCCCAGACAAATTCAAAGGCACCCTAAGCGCCGCCGAAGTTGCCGCCGCAATAGCCCGTGCTGTCCGTAAGGTCTACCCCGAAGCAGAAATCATTCAGCAGCCAATGGCCGATGGCGGAGAGGGCAGCCTTGAACTACTGGCCTCCGCGCTACCAACCGTTCAGCGCCACCGCCTGGAGGTAACCGGCCCGCTGCGCAAACCCGTCCTTGCGGAATACCTACTGTCTGAGGGCAAAGCCTACATAGAAATCGCCGAGGCCTGCGGATTAAAACACGTCCCCGTCCCCCGCCGCGACCCCGGCTTAACCACCACCATCGGCGTAGGCCAACTGATCGACGATGCCATTGCCCGCGGAGCGACCGATATCTACCTCTTTCTCGGCGGCAGCGCTACCAACGACGCCGCTTCCGGAATGGCCGCCGCGCTCGGCTACCGCTTCTTTAGCGACCGGCCGGAAGATTTTGTCCCCACCGGATCTTCCCTCCGTTACGTTAGCCGCATCGACACGCAGGAAGTACTTCCGGGATTAAAAGACGTACGCTTCACCGCCGTCTGCGACGTAGATAATGTACTGTTGGGTCCCGAAGGTGCAACCTATACATACGCTCTCCAAAAGGGCGCTGCTGAAACCGATTTGCCGGCTCTGGAAGCGTCCATGGCCCATTTTGCTCAACAAATAAGAACCTGTTTGAACGCTGATGTAAATACCCTTACCAGTGGCGGCGCGGCTGGAGGCTTGGCCGCGGGTGCTTCAGCTTTCCTCGGGGCTAAAATTCGTACCGGTACCGATGTACTAATGGAGGTGGTTGGTTTCGATACCTTATTAAAAGAGGTAGACCTTCTCATCACTGGAGAAGGTAAGATCGATGCTCAAACCCTACACGGTAAAGTGATGAACGGCGTGGCCCAGCGCGCGCGCGCGGCCGGGGTGCCGAAAGTGATCGCCCTTTGCGGCCGCAGTGAAATTACCCCGCAAGATGCCGCCATTCTGGGTGTAGACAATGTTCACGCCCTGCTCGACCTGTCATCCATTACCCTCGAAGATGCCATGTACCGGACGGCGGATAGCCTGGAGCGGTTGGTCGCTATCCGAATGGGGAAGGGGGGAGAGCTCGGTTCTCCGGCGTGAAAGACAACCCTTCGGGCTTAAGGAACGTCAATTTAATAACTGTCGCTTTTCGGCCGTCTTATTTTGCCTCTACGCGCACAAAAAATCATTTCCGTAGCTAAGGATTTTTTGAGAACGTAGGAACAAAAACGCCAGGCCGCAAATCGGACAGTATTTAAATCGACGTTTTTAAGTGGGCCGCCGGACACCAATGTTAAGCCGTAAAATTTCGTAACATTACCGGCCCATTGAGACCATTAGTAATTTCATGTACATGACCACAAAAAAAATCGGCTTAATCCTAGGCCCTCTCGCCTTCGCCCTAATCCTTGCCTTATTTCGCCCCGAAGGCCTGCCCTTCGGTGGAACAGCGGTACTGGCTACCACCGCCTGGATGGCCATCTGGTGGACGACCGAAGCGATCTCCATTTCCGTAACCGCTATGTTACCGATCATACTTTTTCCCCTCACCGGTGTGCTGGACGCGAGCGAAGTGACTAAGCCTTACGGTCATTACCTCGTCTTCCTCTTCCTGGGCGGCTTCATCATTGCAATGGCTGTGGAACGGTGGAATTTGCACCGGCGAATTGCGCTGGGCATCATTAACCTGATCGGCTCCAACCTGAAGATGGTAATCCTGGGCGCGATGGTGGCTACCGCTTTTCTTTCGATGTGGATTTCCAATACGGCGACCTCGGTAATGATGCTCCCGATCGCCATGGCCATCGCCAAACAGTTGGAGGATGACCCGACTACGGAGGTGAACGAAAACAGTACCTTCGGTAAGGCCATGATGCTGGCCGTCGCCTATGCGGCTTCCATTGGCGGTATGGCTTCGTTGGTGGGTACGCCGGTAAACTTCGTGCTGGCCGGACAGGCTAAAGAGGTGTTTGGCGTAGAGATTGGCTTTATGGACTGGATGCGGGTTGGATTGCCCATCTCCGTGGTGCTGCTGGTAATCTGCTGGTGGTACCTTACGCGGGTGGCCTTCACGTTTGAGAAAGACGCTTTCACGGGTGGTAGGGCAGAGATTAGGCGGTTACAAAAAGAACTTGGCCCGATGAGCCGGGAGGAGGTCAAAGTACTCATCGTATTCGTCATCACGGCGGCGGCCTGGGTGTTTCGTAAGACTTTACTCGCGCCGCTCATCCCCGGCATCAGCGATACGGTTATTGCTATGATCGGGGCGACGGCGCTCTTCTTGGTCCCCGGCAAAGAGAAGGGGAGTGCGTTGCTCAACTGGCAGGAAGCCGTTAAGCTTCCGTGGGGCGTAGTTCTTCTTCTCGGTGGCGGCTTCGCCCTGGCGGCTGGCTTTGAAGCGGGCGGCTTGGCGGAATATGTCGGTAATCACCTGAGTGTACCGGACGGCGTAAACCTGTTGCTGGTTACCATAGTAGTAGTCGCAGCTGTTAACTTTCTGACCGAAATTACGAGTAACGTTGCTACTACTTCCATGCTGCTGCCCGTGCTGGCGGTTGCCGCTGCGCCGCTGGGCGTTACCGGAGCTTCGCTGATGGTGCCCGCTACCCTGGCGGCGACCTGCGCGTTTATGTTGCCAGTTGCCACGCCGCCGAATGCGGTGGTCTTCGGTTCCGGTTACCTTACGATTCCGGATATGGCGCGAGCGGGCTTTCGGATGAACGTGATCTCCATCTTTATTATATCATTGGTTTGTTACTTTGTGCTGCCGTTGCTGCCTGGCTTCGATTTTTGAGGCCTTTCCCTTGTCTTCTTCTCCTTTGCTAAAAGGAGAAGAGGGAGAAAACGAGAGCGTAGCTACCGGAGTTGTTTTAACTATTACTCATCTGAAAATTTCTAAAAATGAAAAACATTATACTCTGGCTTTTGCTCGCCTTACCGATTAGTATTTCCGCTCAACCGGAGATGCCCGCCATTCTATCCCTGGAGCAACGGGGAGAACTTCACGACGCTTGGCTAAGCGAGCGTGCTAAAACAATCCTTCCCATGCTGATGAGCCGCGAAGGCATTGAGATGTGGATCATCATCAGCCGGGAGTACAACGAGGACCCCGTGCTCAATACTATGCTGCCGAGTAAGTGGATGGGGGCCCGCCGGACAACGATGCTGGTGATTTACGACGAAGGGGAAGGCGGTGACCTCGAAACCCTCGCTTGTGCCCGCTACGACGTAGGCGACGTGTTCAAAAAAGCCTGGGACCCGGAAAAGCAGCCAGATCAGTGGGTGGCGCTGCTTGAGATCATCGAAGAGCGCAACCCGGCCAACATTGCCGTTAACCGCAGCGCAGACTTCGGTTTAGCCGATGGCATCAGTTCATGGCACTACGACAAGCTTCGGGAGACCCTTCCTGAGCACCTGCGGCCGCGCCTGATGAGTGGTGAAAAACTGGCGATTGGCTGGCTGGAAACGCGGCTGCCGTCCGAAATGACGGTCTACCGCCAAGTGATGGGCGTTGCGCACACGATCATCGCTGAGGCGTTCAGCAATAAGGTGATTACCCCTGGTGTGACTACTACGGATCAGGTTGTTTGGTACATGCGCGAACGGGCCAATGAACTCGGTCTCGGTATCTGGTTTCATCCGACGGTGGATGTGCAACGCGCTGAAAATCAGCAATTATACGAATTCAGTGGTCGCCCCGATGCAAGTGTTATTCAGCCCGGCGATTTGCTGCACTGCGACTACGGCATCACCTACTGCGGCCTGAATACCGATACCCAGCACAACGCTTACGTACTCAAACCGGGTGAGACGGAAGCGCCTGATTATCTGGTGAAAGCCTTCGGTTTGGGCATGCGTACGATGGACATTCTGACGGAGCAATTCGAGAATGGCCGCAGCGGCAACGATCTTTTGGCGCGGGCGCTGGTGCAAGGAAAGGATGAGGGCTTGAGACCGACCATCTATACCCACCCGATCGGCTACCACGGTCACGGTGCCGGACCTACCATCGGTCTTTGGGACCAGCAGGGTGGGGTGCCCGTACGCGGAGATTACCCCTTGTATCCCAATACCGCTTACAGCATCGAGCTGAACACCAAAGTGAAGATCGACGCCTGGGATAAAGACATCCGGATGATGATGGAAGAGGATGGTTTTTGGGACGGGGAGACGTTTCGGTACATCGATGGGCGGCAGCTGGAGCTTTATTTGGTTCGTTAGTATCTTGACAAGATGAAGAAGACCTTATCGATAATAATAGCAGTTCTCGCCGTGCTAATCAGCGTTGGTGGCATAATGCTAAAAGGCAATGTACCTAAAGGGCTCATGGTTTCTATGTTTCTCGGTGGAACTATAGTTGCCATGTGCGCCATCGTAGCTTACTTCCAATACCGTGGCGAGCAAAGATCTGCTGACACCCAGCGGATTATATCTGACTTGAAGTTTCTGCGACTGTTCGAGAAGCAGCCCGGTGGGTTACTGTCAGCAGAAATGATCGCCGAAAAAACAGACCTTACCAAAGGAGAGGCCTCGGCCCGGTTATCGGGATTGTCTACAGGCGGTCTGCTAAGCGCCGGGACCAACCCGACGGGGACTAAGTACTTCTACGAGCTGTCCGCACCGCTAGAGGAGGTACCTGGCTTGAAGCTTTCGGGTGAAAGCTACCTTACCATTGAGGACCTACAGGAAATTTTCATTGCTTATGATTATAAGGTCAGCCCCCACGACCTGATAATAGCCACCGGCTTGCCTTGGAATATTATTTCCCGTGAGATGAAGCATTTCCGCAAGGAGGGTGTCATCGAGCTGGCCTACATCTTACGCCCAGGAGACAGTAGCGCGCAGTACATTCTGCTGGAAGCTTATCATCGCTCCGAAGAACTTGACCTGATGAGCCGGACGCGGATTAACGAGGAGGTGAAGCAGGTGCTTTATGATGAGCAGTACTTGGTTTAAAGCCGATCGTTGGAATGCAGACTACCGCTCTGGTACGCTCACCCTGGCGGTAGATGCTCCGCGTCGGGTGTCCGCTACGCCTGATTGGTATAGTGGTTAACCCAACCTTTATATTCTACCCACTACCCGTTACCTTTGTACTTTCTTAAAACCAAAGAACAAATGACCGAAGACGGAAACGTACTCATCACCGTAGTAGATCGCCACGGCGAAGCCCATGAGCTGGAAGCTCCGACGGATATGAACATGAACCTCATGGAGGTCTGTAAAGCCTATGACCTCCCTGTACAAGGAACTTGCGGAGGTATGGCGCTGTGCAGCACCTGCCACTGTTACGTTTTATCCGAGACTGAGCTCCCCAAGATGGGCGATGCAGAAGAGGATATGCTGGACCAGGCTTTCTTTGTGGAAGATAATTCTCGCCTCGGCTGTCAACTCAGAATCACTAATAATCTGGAGGGACTCAAGGTACAACTCGCTCCCGAAGCGGATCAGTAGCCATGGAACGGACCGTCTCTCACTAAGCGCACATTTTTTTTTCAAAAAGAATGATAAACTTGTGCGGTTTCAGAATCTTTTCTATCTTTGCGGTCCCTTAACGTAGGGGCTTTGCTTAACGGCAAAAAATTAACATCGCGGGGTGGAGCAGTTGGTAGCTCGTCGGGCTCAAGATTGTAACTTAAAGGGTCGTTTTTAACGACTATGTATCATATTTACTTAAGTGATACACTGATTTATCAGAACTTTAAGCTTGCTTGGGCTGCTATGGAGGAAACTCCATAGTGAATTTCATCAAATTCGGGGAAGCCTTTAGTATGGTAATCCCGAGCCAAGCCTTTTTAAACTTCGGTTTAAATCGGAAGGTGTAGAGACTTGATGGTGAACACCGTAGTATTTATTTACCGGTGAAGAGAAAGTCCAGACCATCAAATCCGTCGCAATTAGGTGACGGGCGTAGCGAAAGCTATAGTGGTATGCATAACCCGAAGGTCACAGGTTCGAGTCCTGTCCCCGCTACTTTTAAACCGTCGTCAACGTAAGTTGGCGACGGTTTTTTTATGGCCCGATGAATTTAAATGCAAAATGTTGTATTTTATTTTAAATATCTACAAAATCAACCGGTAGCATCGCTGAGCAGGCTACTATTTTGCATACGTTCAATTAGGGATGGGGAGTCTGTACTCCCGTTGGTGATGTAGGCTAAGACTATTGCCGGAAAATCGACCATCAATTCCAAAAAAAACAAACAGACCAAAAGACCATCCCTCGCATCCCGCGTCCGCGCCCACTTGAAAACGTTGGAAAGCGAAATAAGTCACCTTATTTCCAGCCTCACTAAACGCTTTAGCCAATTGACGGGTTAACATTACTAAGTGTTTAGCGACCAGCTTTGCGCCCTTAATAATTCAAACTACTATATGGCTATCGTAAAATTTACCTTTGAGGACAAGAGCATTGCTCCGAAAACGGTCGAGAACATACCCGTTGACGTCAGCATTCTGGAAGTGACTGAGGAGAACGAAATTCACCTTAATCATAACTGCGGCGAAGTATGCGCCTGCAGCACCTGCCACATATACGTCAATAAAGGTGAAGGTGCGCTGGAAGAAATCAGCGATAAGGAGGAGGACTTTATCGACCGCGCCATCAACCCCCGCATTGAAAGCCGCCTGGGCTGCCAGGCCGTTATCCTTGACGAAAACGCCGTGATTGAGGTTATGATTCCGAACCAGAAGCAAATCATCGGACACGAGCACTAGTACAGTGTAATCTAAATTTCAATGCATCTAAGCCTTGGACTTTACGCCGCAGTTTCGTTGTCGAAATCCTCATTTCGCTACGCGGCTACTACGGCTAAACTTCGGGTTCAGCATCTCGCCACGCCGCAAAAATACAGCGACTCAGCGCGTCAAACTTAAATTACACTGTGCTAGTCCGTTAGACCTTTAGTTCGTGAGTCTTCTAGAAAGACCATTCAACGGATTCACAAACTAAAAGTCTAACATTCTAAAGTACTAACAGACTAAATTATTATCTCTTGAGTTTCAAAGATTTCGACAACTTCCCCTTCGGCTGGGCCGACCACGAAGACATCGCCATGGCCCTTTACGATCGCTTCGGCGATGAGATGGATCAGGGTAAAATATACCGCATCCGCTTTACAGAACTGCTTACTTGGATACTGGAAATTCCTAGTTTTACGGGTACTAAAGATACTTCCACCGAGGAGCATTTAGAGCAGATTCAGGCTAAGTGGGTTTATGAATGGCGTGACAACCAGTAAATAGAAGCTAGAAACTATACTAGCGTCGGTCACATGAGGTGATTTGTGCTCGCGAAGCGAGGCCAGTAGGGGCGATCCCTTGCGGTCACCCGTACTGGGTCATGATTGCCACCGCGTTTTACCTCATGTGCCCGACAGCAGTATAGGAGCTAGACAACTAGCACAGTGTAATCTAAATTTCAATGCACCCAAGTTCTGGCTTTTTACGCCTTAGTTTCGTTGCTGGAATCTTCATTTCGCTACGTGGTGACTACGGCTAAATTCTGGTTTCAGCGCCTCGCCACGCTGCGAAAATCCGGAGACTTAGGGCATCAAATTCAAAGTACACTGTACCAGATCACTAGTCTCTAAAATATGAACGAGCTCGAACGCTTCGACCCAATAAATACCTTTATTTTCGACGTAGACGGTGTGCTTACCAACTCCCAACTTCTTGTTTTGGAGAACGGCAAACTATTGCGCCAAATGAACGTCCGGGACGGCTACGCGATCAAGCGGGCGCTTGATATGGGCTACAAAGTGGCCATTATCACGGGGGGTAAAAGTGAAGGCGTCGTTAAGCGGCTGCAGGGCCTCGGGGTGGTTGATATTTACCACGGTATTAGCGATAAGGTAGAAGCTTACCGTGAGTTTATGTACCTCTACGATGATGAGATCACGGGCGAAAACGTCCTCTACATGGGGGATGATGTGCCGGATTACAATGTGATGCGGCTCGTCGGCTTTCCCACCTGCCCGAGAGATGCCTGTTCGGAAATTCTCTCTATTTCCAGCTACGTCAGCCATGCCAACGGCGGCGGTGGCGCTGTCCGCGACGTGATCGAACGAACGCTACGCCTAAAGGGCCACTGGCTCCCTTCCGATAAGGATGATGACTTGCCGACAAGTGTATAAGAACCATAGGCCCGGAGGGTCGCTTTGGGCAGCGGAGAGTGTTTGTGGAACACCTCGTTTTCGTTGTGTGTTATACTAACGGCGGTCACATGAAGTGATTTTGTGCTCACAAAGCGAGCGCGGCCCTCCTCGAGCGAGGCCAGTAGGGGAGGTCCTTTACGGTCGCCCGTACTGAGCTAGGGATAGTTCAATTAAGTGTGTCTGGGTTAATAATAGTCTCTAGCAAGGCGAAGCCTTGCGACGAGCGCGCGATCCGCGCCGCGAAGTCGGAGGCCGAAGGCCGGAGACTTCGCGGCGCGGATCGCGCGCTGCCCGTTTAAGCGGTGTCCAAATGCTTGGTGATGCGCTCCCCGTAGGTCTTGATCAGGTCGCGCACAATGGCTTTCCAACCGTAAGTATTCTTCTTCCATGATTTCTCGTTATGCATCAGACTGAGGTATATCTGTTTCATCAATGCGGTATCAGAAACCCAGGCAGCTTTACCTTTGATAAGCTTACGCACAATACGATGCAATGCCTCTACTGGGTTAGTCGTATAGATCATCTTCCGCATCTCAAAGGGGAAATCCATAAAGGCCATTAGTTCATCCCAATCCCGTTCCCAGCTCTCCACAAGCAAGGGGTACTTGTCATCCCAGGTCACTTTGAATGCGGCAAAGGCGGTCAGCGCCGCTGAAAGGTTCTCGGATGTATATACCGTCTTCAGCTCGGCATTGACTTTTTTCAAGTCGCGGTCGTTCACAAAACGGGTGCTGTTACGCAACTTATGGACTATGCACTTTTGAACAATCGTTGCCGGATAGACTGAAGCCATTGCCTCACTAAAGCCCGTAAGATTATCTGTACAGAAGACAAGGACATCTTCCACTCCACGGCGGCGGAGGTCTTGCAAAACCATTCCCCAGCGGTTAGACCCCTCACTTTCAGCTATATACATGCCCAGTAAGTCACGTTTACCCTCAACGTCGATAGAGTAAACAGTATAGAAGGCTCGCATCGAATATTTTCCTTCATGCCTAACTTTAAAGTAAATAGCATCCATGTAAACAACGCCGTAGAAAGACTGCAGTCGACGTGTGCGCCATTCTTGGAGTACCGGTAAAATCTGATCTGTAATAGTTGATATTTTACCCGCTGAAATATCTATGCTAAACATCTGAGCGAGTAAGCGACGAACATCTTCTATCGAATTTCCTTGAGCATATAGTGCCAGAATCTGTTTGTCCAAACCACTCGAAAGTTCTCGTTGACGCTTAGGAATTAACTCCGGCTCAAAATCACCGTTACGATCACGGGGTGTTCGAATAGATAATGGGCCAGCATCGGAAATCACTGTCTTATCGGTGTAGCCATTGAGCTTATTGAACTTGCCTTCAGCTCGGTCGTCAGTAACGTGAGCCACAGCTTCGCCCTGCAGCGTTGCATTGACCATCGCCTGAAGCATCTCAGCGAATCCGCCGCCACGTTCTAAAACTGGTTTGCCAGAGTAAAGGTGTGCCTGCATACGCTTAAGCTGCTCTGGATCGGTAAACAGCTCTTCTAATGAACGCGTCTTATTTCTTTTCTTTGCCATAATAATCGTGTCTAACTGTGAAGTAATGTAGACACACTTAGATGAACAGTCTCCTGAGCTACGTTTTTACCTCATATGTCCGACAGTAGTATAGCCTTTCGCGACCCACGTAATTAACCACTTGCGCATAATAATTACCTGAGCTCACTTCCAACGAAGTCGCCGCATCTTACGTCTACACCAGTAAACAAACACCTAGACTTATGCGCACGCTACTATTTTTCCTCCTCCTTTCCTCTTCTACCGCCCTATCGGCTTGTTCCTGCGCGTTTGCGCCAGACTTTTCCACCTATGCCTCATGGCATTTTAATGAATCAGACACTTCTGCGGTAGTGCGTCACGCCAAATTTATTGGCTACCGCAACCCTGAAGCAGGAGCTATCCTCTTTGATTTTGTCGTTATTGAAAACCTCTACGGAGGCATGGTTGCTGATACCGTGACCCTCTGGGGACAGGACGGCGGCAACTGCAACGGACCGGTACGGGAGATGGTTGACGGGGGTGAATACATCCTGCTTCACTCGGCAACCCAAGGAATATTTTCTTATTTCGGCCACACGCTGGAAAATTTTAGCAATCCTTACCCGATCTATGACTTCCCCGGCTGTGGGCCCGCAGCCCTAGAGGTTAACGGAGAGATGATCACCGGGCCGGTGGCACCCGGAATTAATAGTTATACCCTGGCCGAACTCAAGGCCAATATCAAGGATGTTGTCTCCGGTGAATTGGTAAGCACTATAAACGGACAAGGGCCAGCAGTGAGTTTTGCTGTATGGCCGAACCCTACCGCTGGCAGGCTGACGCTCGACTTTAGTCAGCCCGTGATTGCTGAACGGCTCGATCTGTTAGACATCACCGGTAGGGTAGCAGATTGCCAGAATATTGCCGTTGGGCAAACGAGTAGAACCTTTGATATCGACGCTACCGGTCTGCCCTCCGGTGTCTATCTAGTGCGGATTTTGCTGGAGAATGGCCGCATTGGCAGTAAGCGGATTGTGATCCGATGATGACTCAGCACAGGAAATGATTTCTCCTCTGATGCTTCATTTTACGCAGGCGGAGCCGGAGATAAAATATTCACCGGAGGTGTGAATCGTAAACCCACCCACCAAAACCCAAAAGGGCCACATCTACCGTGCACGTATACGGCCCAATCACCCCATATGAAACCTATTTTTCTGCTATTAACCCTAGCTTTTACTGGGTTCAGTGCCTGTTCTCCTGATGCCGATCCATCTCTTCCGCCGGTCAACGAGTTCCTGATAGTCGGCAACGACAAAGGGTTTCGTGACGATTACATCAGCCAGGCCAATATTATTACCATAAATGATAGCGCACTGACCGTACGCTCGCTCCGCAGCGTGGACAATGCGCGCGTATATCCGATCGTAAACGGTTACCTTGAAGGGGGATCAGACCCCACACTACACTGGCGCTTTTCGACAATCGGTCAGGATACCATTACGCTAACCGACACTTCCCGGGCCAGCACTTTTTACCTGCACCGGCTGAGGCGTGTGGATAGCATCCCGGAGGCCATTGGGTTATTGACTTCCGGCGAACTGAATACCGGCGGGAATGCGCTAACTGGTCCGAGCGATCGAAGCAACTACGTATTCAACGATATGGGGCAATCTGCGGGCTGCCTCATTAACCGCAGCTATCGTGGCTACCGGGACTGGACCAAAATGGTTGGTAATTCGGAGAATAATGCCGTGCCCGACGTTGAATACTACATGCGCAATGGCAGTCAGAGTAGTCTGTGGCGTTTGTACGGGCGCTTTGCCCAGCCGATTTTAGTCTACGATAACTATAAAAAGGGGATGACCGTGATCCCATTGGATTCCGTGTCTTTAGGTGGAGACACGCTGTATGGCCGCTCGGTTACCGACCGCAGCTTTCGGTTCTTCAACAACTACAAGCTTGTCCGGGCAGATACCAGTACGATGAGGCTGTCGGCTGACGTCCTGGCTGCACTCCCGGCAACGCCCGACCGCATAGAACTGATGCCGCTTAAAGCCCGTAAGAGACACCGCCGCCGCTGGGAGGAAATCGAGGGAATGCAGAACGCGCTTACCATTTACGAAGAGGACCTCGAGGGGCTCAGTTTAGAATTTTCTGGTACGGACAAAATTGCTTTTAGTAATGGCGTAGAAACGCTCGTTTTCCAGAGTTACCGCTTTCATGAAACTGCGCCTTATCTGATTGTCGGGGATGAATGTGATACTGGTGCTTACTGGCATTATGAGTTTCGGGGAGATAGCTTGACTTTCCGTATTCCTCTCCGCGTGGAAGTGGTGATCAGCGACCTTTTGCCGCAGGTAATGGAGATCAATGGTAAGGAAGTGATGGTACCAGCTGGCCGTTGGTACGTTGACGAGGAATGGCGGGCTACTTACTTTATTGGGGAGGAAGAAAGTAGGTAGTATTTGGGCGCGGCCGCGGGTGCAATAGGAGGTTTAAGGCTGGGTTTTGTTCGGCCGTCTTTAGGCTGGTGTTCACTTGCCTTTAGGCTGGTGGGCGTAGCTACTCACTTGTTTGTGGCGTACTCAGGACCGGAGACAGTCTTCTCTGGCCTAAAGGCACGGGGAATCAAAATTATAGATTAGTCCTCGCTACCGCTCTTTGGCCTAAAGGCACGGGGAACCAACAAGCTGTGCTCTTATACCTCCCTCCGCACCAGCGCCCGCGCCCAGAAAACACAAATAATTGTTGTAAGCTTAATCCGTAAACAATTTACTGTATTTTCTTTGGCCCGCCCGCCCTGTCCGTCGTATATTTGCCGCCTCAGAAAATAGCACAAATGTCCGATTCCGTAAGCCCGCGGCCACCCCATTACCTCGACGAACTTAACGATGTGCAGCGCCAGGCAGCCACGGCCACCGAAGGCCCTGTGCTCGTTATCGCCGGCCCCGGATCGGGTAAAACACGGGTACTGACCTACCGCATCGCTCACCTGATCGAAAAAGGAATTGCGCCGTGGGAAATCCTTGCCCTTACCTTCACCAATAAATCTGCCCGCGAGATGAAGGAGCGGATTTCCAAGGTAATAGGTGGTAAAGCATCCGACATTTGGGCGGGTACCTTTCACAGCCTTTTCGCCCGCATTCTGCGCGTGGAAGCCAAGCACATTGGTTACCCGAGCAACTTCACGATCTACGATACGGACGATACCAAAAGTCTGATCAATCAGATCATCAAGGAGCTGAATCTGGACAAGTCCGTCTACCAGGCCAACGCCATTAAAAACCGGATCTCCAGCGCGAAATCTAGTCTCATTACGCCTAAGCTCTACGTGAACAATACGGAGCTACTGACCCAGGACAAGCAGGCAAAAATGCCCCTGGTCCATAAAATATACGCCGCCTACGTCGCCCGCTGTAAGAAAGCCGGAGCGATGGATTTTGACGACCTTCTCTTTCGTCTCTTCGAGCTTCTTCAGAATCATCCGGAGGTAGTGAAAAAATACCGCCGCAAGTTCAAATACGTGCTGGTGGATGAGTTTCAGGATACGAATACCCTGCAGTACGCCATCGTGAAGAAGCTGGTGATGTACCCCAAAAGTCCGCGTAACATCTGCGTAGTCGGCGACGATGCGCAGTCGATCTACGCCTTCCGTGGGGCGACGATCCAGAATATTCTCGACTTTGAGCGCGATTTTGCTGATCACGGCATCCAGACCTTTAAGCTGGAGCAGAATTACCGCAGTACCGAGCATATTGTTCAGGCGGCCAATGCGGTCATCAGCCATAACCGCCGGCAGATCCAGAAGAACATCTGGAGCCATAAGGGGGAAGGTGAGAAGATCAAGATCATTCGCGAAATGGACGATACGGGGGAAGGCCGCCGCGTAGCCGATACCATTCTTGAGCAGAAGAGCCGCTACCACCTGAAGAACGAGGAAATTGCCATTCTTTACCGGACCAACGCCCAGTCGCGCATTTTCGAGGAATACCTCCGCAAGTTCAACCTGGCGTACCGCGTGTACGGAGGATTGAGTTTCTACCAGCGCAAGGAAGTTAAGGATATGGTGGCTTACCTCCGCCTGGTTGTCAACCCGCAGGATGAAGAGGCTTTTCGCCGCAGCATCAACAACCCTAAGCGGGGGATCGGTGGTACGAGCCTCACCAAGGTTGCCAGCCTGGCCAGCCAGCACAACATCACCCAGTTCGAAGCGCTGAAACACGTGGCTTTGCCTAAGCGGACCCGCCACTCCGCCGATGGTTTTATCGACCTGATTGAAAAAGCCCGCGCCAAAGCGGATACCTCTAATGCCTACGAATTGGCCGAAACGGTTGCCCGTAAATCTGGTATGCTGGACAATCTCCGCAAGGATACCTCCATCGAAGGCATGGCCCGCCTCGAAAACTTCCAGGCTCTGCTCGACGGCATCAAATCGTTCGTAGAGGAAGATACTCTGATCGATACTGATACCCTGCCCGATAAAACACTGGCAACCTACCTCCAGAACATCGCGCTGCTGACCGATTTCGACAGCAACGAACAGAAGAATAATACGGACGTGATTACCCTCATGTCCGTCCACGCAGCCAAAGGACTGGAGTATAAATCAGTCTTCGTAGTTGGTTTGGAGAAAGAACTCTTCCCCAGCTGGATGGCTTCGGAAAGCATGGAGGGGATGGACGAAGAACGCCGCCTCTTCTACGTCGCCATCACCCGCGCCGAGCAGTTCCTGACCCTCAGTTATGCCAACACCCGCTACCGGTACGGTAAGATGAAGATGAACGAGCCGAGCATTTTCCTCACCGAGGTTCCCGCTGAATCAGTAGAGAATACTAGCCACAGCCGTCGTTCCGAAAAGTCTGAGTACGATCCGCTGGAGCGGCAGCGGGCCAAGGTCTCCGGCATCGTCCCCGTACGGAAGCGGGGAACGGCGAAGTTTACTAAGCCGAAGATGGATCCCTCCAAGTTCAAGCCGAATCCGCCCTCCGAAATTGAAGTAGGGCATACTGTGATGCACCTCAAATTCGGTGAGGGTAGGGTAGTGAAGATTGACGGTGGTGCGGACAACCGGATCGCGACGATCCACTTCAGCGGGCTCGCGCAGCCGGAGAAACGGATCATGCTGCGGTTTGCTAAGTTGGAGGTGCTGGACTAATGTTGGTTGCCTGGTTTTTAAGCCGGATCTCTCGACCTGAAGGGCGAGAGATCCGGCGGCCTAAAGGCATACTATACTCCCGTCGGGAACACTAGGTGAAAACGCTTGCCTGTACGGGCGACCGTAAGGGATCGCCCGTACAGGCAGTCGGTGGGAGGGTCGTGTTCGCTGGTGTGAACACGTTTTTACCTCAAGTGACCGACGGTAGCATAACCCCACTGCTTGAGGGCCGGGCAAACAATTCTACCACCCCGTACCAACGGCTTCTTAGGTTTAGTAATTAACTTCTTTCCCTCTTTTTAAGGTGGGGGGATAAATCAACGGTCGTCAGTTTCAGCTGTGCGGCTGTAACCTTTTCCTGTTTCCTTGATCAGTTTAGTCTCTTGCGCATCGTAAGGGGTACCGTCCGACCGGAAGACATCGTGGTGCCAGAGGTGTGGTTCTGCCGTGAAAGTGGAATCCCAGCTTACCCAGGGATAGATGGTGTTGGTTTTGCCTTCCACGAGCCCCCAGTTGTAGGCACCTACCTGGTGTTCTGCCCAGATAGGGAGCACGGAGAGGAAGGTATTGCCGGTTCCCCTGGCGACGTATTCGGTGCAAAGGAGCGGTCGGTCCAGCGTCTCCAGGTAGGGGAGGATGTAGTCGATACGCTCGGGGTTATCGTAGAAGTGAAAGCTGATGATATCGGAGTGTGCGAGTTGGAAGTCGTTGAAGCGGCCGGTGGGTGGTTTAAGGTCTTCGGAGAAATTCCGCCAAACGCCGGCGGTGAGTGGTTGGCTGGGATTCACCTCCCGCGCCCAGGCGAAAGTTTTTACCATCAGGGCGTAGGAAAAATCGAGTTTATTTTTGGGCTCGTTTGGGAATTTGCCAAAATTATTATTGTCGGGTTCATTGTAGAGGTCCCAGGCATAGATACGTGGATCGTCTTTGAAGTGACGGAGGATGGCCTGAACGTACTTTTTTGCTGTGGGGAAGTACCGGTCACCGTTCATGAGTTGTTGGGAGCGTGGGCTTTGCACCCAGCCGCTGTTGTGGACGCGGGAACGGGGATCAGGCTGGGTGCCGAGACTGGCCACCGGATTCCAGACGGCATCCCAGAGTACGAAGGTGGTGGAAATTTCGTGCTTTTCGGCGATATCGAGGTATTGCGCTATTCGTTTCAGGTAGGCATCTCCTTCTTCCTCCCAGACGAGATTGTGGAGGTACACCCGCATGGAGTTCATCCCGATGGCTTTGGCCCAGCCTAACTCTTCGTCGATCTGTTCAGGGGTAAAGGTGGCTGCCTGCCACATCTCTAGCTGGTTGATGGCCGCGCGGTTGATGTAATTGGCTCCGAGGGGTAAAGGGCGGCTATCGACGTAAGACTGGGTTTTTTCCGGGCTCCAACGAAGATCTGTTGTAAGGTCTGCCGCAACATCAGGCGCAGCGGAGGGGTCAGGTTTTTCGGTAGGGTTGCAGGCGGCCAGGCAGAGTAAGACCAGGAGGTGAAGTAGGTATTTCATAGCAGTAATTTAGAGTTTCTTAGCAACTATCACTCCACAAAATAGTTAACGGAGCGTTCGTGCTTGTTTTTTGGTCGTAGGTTTACCGACGTAACGACTGCTTTAAACCTGCCTTTGCACCCGCGCCCGCGCCCAAAAAGGCATAAGTTGATGGCTGATTACAAAAATCCATGCTGCACGCAAAAAATTAAGCCTGTATAATCGACCTTTTAGCCGTAAAATTGTTCCAAAGAAAAACCAAGATACCTGACATGTTGAAAAACGCTATTCTCTTTGCCGCCGCACTTCTGTTTTTTGCTGGCTGTACTGACACCAAAACCTCCACTGATACCCCGGAAACTCCGGTGGTAGATACACTCCAAGCAGCCATTCCTCAAACGGAGGATCCCGCTGAATCACCCAACGAAGGTTGGAAGGTAAACATAGTGGATGGCACCATCAAAAGCCCCCGTAAAGAACTCGTTGGTAAGATCGGCGAAGTTCCCGTAGAGATCAACTACGGTAGCCCGGCCGTAAACGACCGCGTGATCTACGGAGATCTTGTTCCCTACAATAAGGTATGGCGTACCGGAGCCAACGAAGCTACCCGTATCACCTTCCACCGCGACGTGATGGTTGGCAAAAGCAACACAACATTGACCGCCGGTACCTACGCCCTCTTCAGCCTGCCAAGCAGTAAGGAAGACTGGACCATCATTTTCAATAAAGTAGCCGACCAGTGGGGTGCCTACGATTACGAAGAATCTTCCGACGCTGCCCGCGTGAAAGCCGAATCAACGCCTGCAGCGGAAAGAGCCGAACGTATGGACTTTGCCCTCGATGGTAATGATATTCAGATGATGTGGGATGATCTTGTTGTCATTTTTCCTGTCACTACTGCTGGGAAGTAATTAGACTGTTAGTCTGTTAGACTGTTAGTCTGTTGGACTGTTAGTCCATTAGAAGTTAGTGCTACCGCACGTTATACTAAAGATGCTCGCTCCACTCGTGTCGGCATCGCCTCTTAAGACTAATTTTGTCTTAGGAGGCGATGCCGACACGAGTGGAGCGAGCATCTTTTTGCGGCGGTATTAACTTCTAAAAGACCTAGCCTTTCGGCCGTCCAACAATATCTTTCTTTTTCGCAGACTGCACCCGCTCCACCGGGGCCTTTTCGTATTTATGTTTGAATACTTTAGAAACCTCGTGCCAGCGGCCGTCGGCTCCGTATTCGAGGGCGTGGTAGCTACCGTCGGGCAGGCTGATTGGTCCACCATTTGGCCCCTGGGCGATGATGAGATTTTCGTAGATGATGCGCTTGGTTTCGGGCTCGAAGCGCATGGCGACGCTGGCTTCTGCGCTGTATTCTAGTATCAGACGGGTGTGGTCTTCCAGCAGATGTCCTTCGGCGGTGTATATGGCGAAAACAGGTAAGCCGAACGAAGGGTCACCAGCTTCGTCGAAGTGAAAAACGTCAAGAATTTTCTGGCGGCTTAGGGCGGCGTGGCGGTCGTAGCCGAAGAGAAAATAGTAAGGCCTTCCTTCATAGGTTCCGCCTTGCAAAATATCGTAGATGACGTAGCCCAGCCAGTTAGTATTGGAGGTGATGACCGTTTCGGGATTCTGCCTAAACTGCGCTTCCCGGTCGATCAGCGGGAGGAGTTTCAGCTCGCCGGTGTTGTACTGAATGGCACCGTAGTGGCGGTATTCATCCCGGTTCACGTGTAGTTCCCAGGTGAAAAAACGAAAACTGCTGTCGGGGGCCATGATTACCTTGATGCCCTCCACTCCGGAGAAATCAAAGTTGAAGCTGTTGGGGGCTTTGAGGGCTTCGACGAGGTCTTTGATCAACAGTTTGCAGGCGTAGAAGCGGGCTTCGTCCGAGCTATCGGTGTGCATTGAATAGGACAGCACCAGGAGGTCGGATTCGGCTTTCTGGAGCTTGATATTGTCGGCTATGCTTAGCGGTCCGGCTTGAGCCAGGAGTGTCACCGTGCAAAGTGCGCTGAGGAAGAAGGAGAATAGTAGTTTCATGGGGATACTTATAAAACGTTGTAGTAACTAATGGGAGGTGAGCTTTTCTAGCATTGTATTTACGGTTACTAATTAGGTGCTTAGAAGTTAATAGTTGAAATTTAGAGCGTGGGATAAGGTTGTCGCGCTTAAATTTTAACTGCGAATTTCTATCATTCTTGATCAAGTGAGATAAACGCTGACTTTATCCATGCAACTCTCATTAGTTGCTGATTGCTGATATATTACGCTTCGGGGAGGCGAAAAGTATACGTAAGACGGTTACATTTGTAAAATGGTAACAGTTGATTTCACAAACAAGACTGCTTTGGTAACGGGCAGCAGCAAGGGCGTCGGTGCGGCAACTGCGCGTATTCTGGCCAAAGCGGGTGCGCGCGTATGTGTGCATTATAAGGGCGATCTCGCGGGTGCAAAGGAAGTTTTAGCTTCGCTACCGGGTGCGGGACATACGCTCTTACAGGCCGACCTTGGTAACCCGAAGGAGGCTAAGCGGCTAGTGGACAGTGCCGCGATGAAGCTTGGTCGGCTTGATATCCTCGTTAACAACGCCGGTATCTTTCGCCCTCATCCGGTAGACGGAAGCATGGGGTTCGAACAATGGCTAAATACCTTCAGCGAGACCATTAATATCAATCTCGTCGGCCCCGCAGCTGCTGCTTTTGCAGCCATTCAGGTCATGCGTAAGCAGGGTGGTGGGGTAATTGTAAACGTTGGTAGCCGGGGTGCTTTCCGCGGAGAGGCCGGCCAGGTAGGCTACGGTTCGGCCAAAGCGGGGCTACACTCCCTGTCCCAATCCCTCGCCCAGGCGGTTGGTCAGGACAATATCACGGTTCACGCCGTCGCTCCGGGTTTTATCGAGACGGCCATGGCTCGTCCTCACCTGCAGGGTGAAGCCGGAGAAGCCGTTAAGGCGCAAAGCCCGCTTAACCGCGTTGCGACCGTTGATGAGGTTGCTCATGCCATTCTCTACCTCGCCAGTCCGGAGGCACGGTTTACTACCGGCGTGGTATTGGACATTAATGGAGCCAGCTATTTGCGGTAAGACCACGCCCAAACCGATAGGCGAATTATTTTTGCCGGACAGCTTTAGATAATTCGTCTTTCCTGGTGTCAGGATTGTAGTTAAGTAAGTGCTTCCGTCAAACTGAAGCAAAAAAGTTCGCCTGTTGAGTTTGGTGACGAGAAAACCCTGTGACACAACCAACAAACCCCATTTTCACGCTACGATAAGAAAATAGCCGCATGAAAGCCCTCCAAACCTTAGACGACCGCTTCAAAGACCCTCGCTTCACCCACGCGATGCTCAGAAGGTTACCCGATTACCTGGCCAGCCAGCGCTGGTTTACGAGCAAGGGTAAGGAGATTGCTAAGTGCGCTGTGCAGGATTCGTATACGGTAACGGAAGACACCGCTTTGGTGGTTATTCGCATTGAATTCGCTGATGGCAGTAAGGAGTTTTATCAGATGCCTCTTGCCCAGCTGGAACGGGTGGAGGACCAGAAGCAATACCTTAAGCAGACGCCCAATATGGTCTTGATTCAGGTTCCCGGTAGTGTCTTCATTGTTGACGCTGTACCCCTGCCCGCTTTCCGTCGAGCCCTCTATGAGATGATTCGTAATGGCGTCGATACCCATGATGGTATCAACTGTGAATGTGGTAAACTTCTGTGTCGTGCTCCGGAGACCATGGATAGTATGGTACCCAGCATCGACACCAGCAATACCGCGATCATCTATGGCGATAAATACTTCTTCAAGCTCTTTCGTAAACTCGATCCCGGTCTGAATCCGGATCTAGAACTCGTCCGCTACCTCTCCGAAAAAACGGAGTTCGCTAACTGCCCACCCTACGGAGGCAGCCTCGGTGTGGGGGAGATGACCGACTCCAACTACCTCAACTTAGGCATGCTTAGTGGTAAAGTGGACAACCGCGGCGACGCCTGGGAGTACTTCCAGGAACTAACCGCCCGCTACTTCGCTACAGAGGAGGTCGACGAAGAAACCCTAAGCCGCGCCCGCCTCCTTGGTCAGCGTACCGCCGAAATGCACCACGCCCTCGCCCAGGGTACCGGCGATATGCTGAAGCCTACGCCTCTTACCGCCGACTACCGGGCAGAAATCACCACCGCCGCCAAAAAACTGTTGGACCGCCAAGTCACCGAACTGCGCGCCAAGATTCCCGCGCTTTCCCCGGAAACACAGGCAACGGCTAACCGCGTCCTCGATCTCGAGCTAAGCCTGAATGAGCGCCTCACCAGCCTGGCTGACCAAGAGATGGAACTCGACCTGATCCGCATTCATGCCGATTATCACCTTGGCCAGGTGCTCGTCACCGATGATGACTTTGTAATCATTGATTTTGAAGGGGAACCCCTGCTCAGCATTCCCGAGCGGCGGCGGCGGCGGCCTGCGCTTAAGGATGTGGCTGGTATGGTCCGCTCCTTCCACTATGCGGCAAACGCTCAGTTGTTGCTGAATGAGGAAATCTACGCTGAGCGCGATCAAGCTAAACTCGCTGTCCGGGCTGACTATTGGTATAAGATGGTCTCTGCCGCTTACCTCGACGCCTATTTTGTGGCTTGTGGCGATGCTACTTTCCTTCCTGTTTCTGCTAAGGACAGGAAGACTTTGCTCGATCTCTTTGTGCTTGAGAAAGCTATTTATGAGGTTGCTTATGAACTTAACTCCCGACCGGCCTGGCTCGGTGTTCCTCTTGGTGGGGTTTTAGGGGTTGCCTAAGTTAGGATTCAGATAGCCTACAGAGCTTGGGCCATGCTGCCAAGTAGGTGATAAATCACGGATTGGCTACCCTGCGGTGGTAGGTGTCAAATCCTGGAAGCGTTCAGCGTGCGCAGCTATTGAATCGACGTCTCTAAGGGGCTTGCTGAGGTAGCGTGGAATCCCTTCTGTTCTACTTTCCAACGAGTTTCACGTTGCTATTCTTGACTATCTTGCCATCATACAAAGAACCAAAACGATTCCTTCTTTGTCTATCGGACTTGTCTAAAATACAGGGAAAATCAAGCTATGCCTCCAACAAAAATCTTAACTATTGGCATTCTAGCGCACGTAGATGCAGGTAAGACTTCTCTCACAGAGTGCCTGCTTTATACCGCTGGCGCAACTAAAGATCGTGGTAGTGTGGACAAAGGTTCGGCCATTACTGATGCGCTAGCCATGGAAAAGAATAGAGGCATTTCTATCAAAACGGCTACCGTCGGCTTTACGTGGCAAGACACGTACGTAAATGTTGTAGATACACCCGGGCACATTGATTTTTCGGCAGAAGTGGATCGGGCACTGTCCGTATTGGATTTAGTCGTTTTGGTTGTTTCTGCGGTGGAAGGAGTGCAGGCACATACCTTGAATTTATGGGAAAGTATTCGCGAACGGGAACTACCTGTGCTCGTTTTTATCAATAAAATAGATCGTGTGGGGGCGGATATAGAGCAGGTTTTTAACGCCTTTGAAAAAGATTTAAGGGCGCAATTATTTGCCTTGAATTATGGAGACAACAGCCAACCAGAAACGCCAGTAGTGATAGGTTTTACGGAGCTTCAATCCTATCTGGAAATACCTATTATTGAAAAATCTTTTGAAAACTTAGCAGAATTAGACGAAGATTTTTTAGCTGATTATTTGGAAGGAAACGTTAGTGATTTAGAAGCTATTTTTGAAAAAGCGAAATTACAAATTCAAGCACAAAAAATGGTTGGTTTATTATTTGGAAGTGCGAAAATGGACTTGGGCATCGAACCTTTACTAAATAACATTAGGACTTTATATTCCTCCAAAAATATTTCTCTGGTCACGCCCGCAGCGAAGGTGTTTAAAGTAGAATATGATCCTAAGTTGGGGAGGCTGGCACACGTCAGATTATACGGCGGAGGTTTAAAAAATAAAGATTCTATCTGGTCGCAACAGTTAGAAAAAGATTGCAAAATAAACCAAATATTTCAACGAAAACTTGGCAAGTTGGAACAAGTTGGAGCACTCAAGTGTGGTGAAATCGGTGTCATAACTACCTCTGATTTAGTGTTGGCAGGAGATGTATTGGGAAGGCACGAGTTTAACGATGATTTCAGTGCCATCAGCGAAGCCGTATTAAGTGTACAAGCGGTAGCGGAAGAAGGAAAAGACTACCAGAAACTTGGCGAGGCCTTGGAAATATTAAACATCGAAGATCCGAAATTGGCCTTTCAATGGTATAAGGAAGATCGAGAATTTCACTTAAAAATACTTGGCCCTATCCAAACGGAGGTACTCAAAGATAGTCTTATCAATCGCTTCGGTATTACCGCTGGCTTTTCACCACCAAAAGTTATCTATAAAGAGACACCTAAGCAGTCTGCCGAAGGGTACGTGCGTTACTGGATGCCCAAACCTTGTTGGGCTATTATGACTTTTTTGATAGAGCCCGCACCGTTGGGAAGTGGTGTGCAGTTTACCTCCAAAGTACGGACTAGTGATATTAGCGTAAAGTACCAGAATGAAATCAAACGGGCATTACCCTGGTCTTTACGGCAAGGCATTAAAGGATGGCAAGTGACCGACGTCAAGATCACTTTAACCGAAGGAGGAGAACATATGGTACACTCCAATCCAGGTGACTTCTTGTTGGCTACACCAATGGGTATTTTACGCGGACTAGAAAATACGGGTACGGATTTATTAGAACCAATGTATGCTTTTCAAATAAAAGCCCAACAAGAATTATTAGGAGCAATTGCCAGTGACCTGAACCAGATGGGTGCTCAAATAAACGCCCCTACTTTCGACGGAGATTTCTTTACCTTAACGGGCAGGGTTCCCGTAGCAAAATCTATGGACTACGGCATTAAATTTAGTGCAACTACTTCTGGGAAAGGCCGTCTAAAACTTACCCTGGATGGTTATGAAAAAACAACCACTAGCGAGGAGAAGATCCGCGCTTATAAAGGTGTTTCGCCTTTAGATGAAGCACAATGGATTTTGCACAATAGAGGGGCCTTTAAAGCGGAGGACCGGCGTAGGTGAAGGCGAATACCGTAAGGGGGAAAGCACAAAAAGGAATACGAGAAACGGGAACACGGTGTGGGAGACGCGATTAGCGGTCATGCTCTCCTTATTAGGCTCGTAAAACAGCACTGCCCCGAAGATGCCGGTGATCATAAAGAAGGTTGGCATACGGAAAGCGTGAATTGGCAATGCGGATTTCCTTAAGCGAGGCCAGTAGGGACGGTCCTTTGCGGTCATCCGTACTGGGCCACGTTTGCTACCACGTTTTTACCTCATGTGCCTGACAGCAGTATACACTTCTTCAAACTTGCTTCTTCTCCCATTGAGCTGGCAGCAACTCTTCCGCCCGGTTAACCGGATGACTCCCAATACTAATGAGCACATCGTGCAGCCGGTAGTGTGACTCGATGCGGTACAGGCAATGGATTACGCCCAGCGCCATCATGGCAATACGCCGATGATTCTTTCGGCCCCCGAAGAACTTGCGTCAGGTAGTTCACTCGCTTAAGAACAAAGACAGGCACGGGCTATCGTATCATGGGGTACGAAGGGCCTAAATTCGTAAGGTACCATTGGTATAAAAAGATGAACTGAAAGAAACTTGTCCAAAACGAACAAAGGTTAAAATCAAAACAAATCTAACTTTGCAAAAAAAATAAGATGAAGAACGAAACGCAATTAGATCGATATAAAAAGTTACTAGAATACTTGGATCTCCAATTTATGGAAGAGGTTAATATCAAAAAGGTAGAAGCGATCTCTCTTTATTCGTACCGAAATATCAATCGAATATTTGAAGCACTTCACCATGAAACTATTGGTAAATATGTAAAAAGAATTCGCTTAGAAAAATCTGCAGAATATCTAAAATACTCTGATAGTAGTATTTCTGATATTGCCTTTAAAGTAGGATTTAGCGACATAGCGGCATTTAGTAAAGCATTCAAAAATAAATTTAATTGTGCTCCTTCCGTATTTAGAAGTAGCAATGATGTGCTGAGAAATATTACTCGTCAAATACTTTCAGAACAAGAAATTGAAAGAGAAAAGCTAATTTTTGAAATCGAAATATTACCTCAATTCGAAGTTTTATATTTAGAACATCGAGGGAACTACGAAAACTTAAAGGCCGTCAAAGAGACTTGGGAAATGCTAATCAACTATGCGCTTAAAAAAGAGCTTTTAACCGACGATACGTTCTATTTCGCAGAAATATTAGACGATAATGAAATTAGCGAATTGATTAATTGTCGCTACAACGTGGCTATTGTTTTGAGCAAATCGCTTCCTTTCCTTCCTGAAGGACTTTTTAACGTTAAGACGCATCAACCTCAAAAGTACGCTAAGTTTGTTCACCAAGGTTCTCATGAATCTTCCGCGGATACCTATCATAAAATATATTCCCAATGGATGGTTGATGTCAATTTAGAAATGGTGGACTTGCCAACTTTAGAATTTTTCTTAAACGATGAGGAGGACACTCCTGCTGAAAAGTTACTTACTGAGATTTATATTCCAGTAGAATAACAATGTCCATAACGGACAAAGAACTCACTTTCACTCCGCCTAACTTTGTGGCATGAATAACTACAAAGACACCCGTAGCTATCAATTTGATAAGCATTGGTATTTAGGATTTTTAGGGTTAATCGGTTTCTATAAATTGCCTTTAGTATGGGCAGTTTTCCAAGAAGGCGGAACACTTTGGGACTTGACCAATTTGCTTTGGATTTCATGGCTGCTTTATTTTTTACCAGAAAAAATAATTAAAAATGATGGGCTTATTTAAGATGACAACCATGTTGTTGCTAGTGGCGAGTATCCAATTATACCCCATAAAAAATCATACGATCACAACTTCTACAGATTTTAACATTACAGTTCAAAATCTTTCTAAAAAGTGGAAATTAGACAAGTATAAGGTTTATTTTTTCTCGGAAGCTCCTGCTGATAATGAAAAAGAAGATTATATCTATCTGAAATCTGATTTAACATTTGATAGTATTTCTGAAGGAGAATTTGAAGCAGGTAACTGGGGGTTAGATGCTAAAAATAAACGAATTCATTTATCCAAGAAAAATGAAGCAGGTGATGTCGTTTTTATCATCGATGAGTTGAAACTTGAAAGTTTAGTTCTCATCATTGACGACCCTTCTGATAGTGATGCACAATATTTAAAAATACATTTTAAAATTTAATACGATGAGTTTCAGCGAATTTATAAAATTAATTGAGGATGCAGCTATCATGCAGTATGTTGCGTATTTCTTTATCTTCAATTTAGTACTAATCATTTTCGAAATTGCCTTAGATTTACTAACTTCCAAAGAGCGAAGATGGAAGGATAGTTTTGCAAATATTACCATTTTCATTCTCGGACAATTGTTAGAAAAAACAGTTTTTGGAGCTATTGGAATTATTTGCTTAATGCCTTTTCATTGGTTGTCTCCTTTTGAAATTCCAATCAATGGGTGGACCTGGGTATTGGCTTTCTTTGCGGCGGACTTTACTTATTATTGGATGCACCGTACCGAACATGAGCATCGAATTTTATGGGCGAATCATAGTGTACATCATTCGTCGGAAGATTATAATTTAACCGTTTCCATGCGATTAAGTATTATCGAAAGTGCCATTGAATGGATATTTTTAATACCTATGATTTTGATTGGCTTTGCACCTTTTCAAGCGGTAGTCGCTTTGATATTTGTCGCACAGTATCAGACGTGGGTTCATACGGAACGTATTGTGAAATTAGGCTGGTTGGACGAGGTATTTAATACGCCTTCTGTCCACCGGGTTCATCATGGTTCGAACCGAAAATATTTGGACAAAAATTATGGAGGTGTCTTGATTATTTGGGATAAAATATTTGGTACTTTTCAAAGAGAAGAAGAAAAAGTAATTTATGGATTGACTAGAAATATTCATTCTAATAATCCTATTACCATTAATTTTATCGAATACAAAAACATCTGGAAGGATGTCAAAAAATGCCGCACTTGGAAAGACCGTTTTCGAATTGTTTTCGGAAATTTAGTCTGGCGACCTGATTATCTTAAAAATAAAACTAAAAAAACAAATGATAACCATCATAGTATCCACCAATAGACTAGGGAATCTAATGAGAAAATATTTTCTAATTACGTGCTTTCTTTTGAATGTTTCCATAGCTTTAGCACAGAATGAAATTGATCTTTTTAAGTTAGAATACGAAAACAGTGGTATATCTAATTTTAGTGATAGTCCTTATCCGGCTATGGATCAGATAGCAAGTGCCAATTCAATTTTCCGAGCCACCTTGAATTATAGTCATGAGGTCAGGTCTTCTTGGCAAGCTATTCATTCCATAAGTTATAGCCATGTTGCGCAACATCTAGATTTATCAGCAGTTATTGGGGAAACTGTACTTGAGAGTATCCCTGACAATTATTATGCTTATCCTAATTTCTCACAGATATCATTGAGGAGCGGTGTTATTTACGAACCTACAGACAAATGGTCAGCAACTTTACTCGGTTCCGTTAACTTTACGGATGATTTTTCTGAAGATAAACTAAACCCTAACCTCACTTGGCTGACCATGGCTTACCTTGAAAGGAGGCAGAGCCAAAATTTATCTTATGGTTTTGGTCTCTCCATCATTCAGTTAGAAAATAAATTGTATTTTCTGCCGAGTGCAAGTTTTAAAGTACAAAATTCTAAAAGAGGATTAGAACTGCTTTTTCCTGAAAAGATTAGAGTGTGGCAGAAAATTAATCAAAAGGATTATTTAGAGGCGGCGATTAAAGTACAGTCACTTTCTGTAGAATATCCAATAGAAAATGAAGTAAAAGGACTAGACATCTATACTATCAAAGCAGGAATAGAATATAATTTGATATGGGAAGAATTTATTAAACTAAATGTTGGTATTAATCTTCCCATAATTTTAAATTCCGTAAATTCGACCACAAATAACTTTGAATTCTTTCAACAAAATAGCATTGGGTTCAACCTAGGCTTAAGTATTATACTTCCTTATGAATAAATGGATCAAAATAACTGCCTTTCTGTTCGCACTTTTATTAGTTGGCCAACTGTACTCGTTTCCCGAAAAATATGTGCAAAAAGAAATTCAATTTCAGTTTGAATTAGACACTATTTCAGGGGTCCTCATTCTGCCTCAAGAAAAAAATGAACAATACGCAGACCCTCCATTGGTCATATTTGTGCACGGTGACGGTGCTGCGGCCCGGGATGCGTTTGGCTATTATAAACCAATATGGAATGAGCTTACCAAAAGAGGTATAGCATGCCTGTCTTTGGATAAAAAAGGCGTAGGGCAGAGTACTGGTAATTGGCTAGATCAGTCCATGAATGACCGAGCTAAAGAAATCATAGCAGCGATAGAATATGCAAAATCAGACCTTGGATTCAATAATTCGGCTATCGGACTGATTGGCTTTAGCCAGGGGGGATGGGTAATGCCGAAAGTGGCGACTTTATCAGATTATCCTGATTTCATCATTAGTATCTCAGGAGCGATTAATTGGAAAAGGCAAAGTAATTATTTAACCCGAAAAAGAATGGAATTGGAAGCTGCTAATGAAGCGATAATTGAAGCAGGAGTAAGACAAAATAAAATTGATTTTAATATTTTTAATCATGATGTCATTTATTCTGAATATGTATCGTACCAGAAAGAAGGATGTAAAAATGAAAAAGAGGAGGATTGTGACTTTATGAGCGAAGAGCGGTTTCGTTTTGTCAAAAAAAACATTTCAAGTGACGCAGAGCAAGATCTTGAAAATATTCGATGCCCTATTTTTGGTGTATTTGGAGCAGAGGACTTGAATGTTGACTCTGAAGAATCTTACCAAACTTATGAGCGTATTTTTTCAATAAATAATACTAATAATTATAAATTAAAAGTCTATCCAGAAGCAACGCACATCTTACTGAAAAGTAAACATTTTAATACTTTGAATCCAGGGATTGGTTTTTTAGTTAAATTGAAGTTGTTTGGAAAGCGAGCATTCGTCAAAGATGTCTTAAGTGATATTAGTGAATTTGTAATTCAAAATTCGAAGTAACATTTGATAAACGTGTATATATGCTGATCCAGTGGTTCTCGCATGAGGTTATCAAATATATTCAATCTAGAATACAGATTTTTAAAAGGAAAGGACAATTTATACGGCGTCCCAAAGTATATAGTTCATAACTGCCCTGCGGAACAGCTACGTACCATATAAGCTTTGCTTTAGCCATTGTGTACCTAGTGGTCTGTCAACATTAAATATTGGGGTAATCTGCGATGCCTCTTGGTGCTGAATTTCGTTGAAGAGCTCCTTCCGTAGCTGCGGCTATGCCAGGAATCCTTCGCCTCACTCAACACCAAAATTCATCAGCACCTTAGTATCCGTTCAAAAAGTAATGGGTAAAAAGGGCAAAAGTGATCGAGAAAAATTAACTTGTGTGCGATGGATGATAAGTTACGCCAAATAGCACCTCGGGATATGACGG
>Ga0306864_1000097_pt1 | contig 40078 bp, 33 predicted proteins | sample AntRauTorckE5430_FD_190448 | JGI IMG/M metagenome (GOLD analysis project Ga0306864, IMG submission 190448) | Saline lake microbial communities from Rauer Islands, Antarctica - Metagenome Torckler E5 #430 (v2) (version 2) | ecosystem: Environmental > Aquatic > Non-marine Saline and Alkaline >...
AAGATAAAAACATATTCAACGCATATCCCAAATTTTTGTTCATTCCCTACCTACCGTAGCTATCAGCGGCATCAATTGTTCATAGTATCCTTCCTTCCATTGATTAATACATCATTTCAGGACTTGATACACTTCAATCTCAACGATCGAGTCATATCATATGCAATGAGACTATGTAGATACGCATTTCTTCTTGGTATGACAAGCCTGAGCTTAATCAACTGTTTTCGATTTGCTGGAGCCTGTCAAGATGTTGAAGGCACTTTTACAGTAACAAGCATGCCATGGCTAAAGAATCAAGAGAAAAGGTGCAACTGGGTAACAAACGACTTTAGCAGATGTGAACGCGAAGAGGTGGTGGAAGCTTGCCCGGATACTTGTGGAGAATGCGATTCCGTAAATGACTCCACGATTACTGAGTGTGAAGATTCGTCATCTTCACACAGATTTTATATTAAAAAAATTGATGCATCAAAATCTTGCGAGTGGCCAAAACGATTTAATACTGAGGAAAGATGCGAAGAACATGTTGAAGTGAGAGCTAATTGTAGAGCCACCTGTGGCCTATGTGATGCTCCCAGTTCATCACCTTCGGCGTCTCCCGTTGAGAATCCCACTTCTTCCCCTACGAGGAACCCGACAAAGGGGCCAGTTTCGGATCCTAGTAAGGCTCCAACTCGACAGCCTTCTCCAAACCCATCAGATGCGCCAACTGGATGCGTAGACACAACAGTGAAAGTGTTTGTAAAAGAAGTAGAGAGTTTTAAATTCTGTTCTTGGGCTCTAGGCAACCCATCACTACGCTGTCCATTTTCCGATCTATTGGAAGAATGTCCAAGATCATGCGGAAATTGCAAAAATTCGCCCAGTACGTCACCAACGATTTCAAGTCCTCCGACACATCCACCGTCGAGAACTCCTAGTGTTGGTCCGACCGAGGTACCCACGAGGCCTCCTTCTCCTCTTCCATCCCCTTTTCCTACATTAAAACCATCAGCTGCGCCCTCAAGATCACCTTCCCTCCTTCCATCTTCATCTCCTAGTCTACTTCCATCGGTCGAGCCTAGCGCTACCCCAACTGAAATTCCATCACTGGAACCTTCCAGCCTACCAAGCAGCTTGCCCTCTGATGAACCAAGTCTTCAACCTAGCTTATTACCATCAAAAGAACCAAGTGTGTTGCCATCAGATGAGCCCAGTTTGCTACCATCAGATGAGCCAAGTTTGCTACCATCCAAAGAACCAAGTGTGTTGCCATCAGATGAGCCAAGTTTGCTACCTTCTGATGAGCCAAGTTTACTTCCTTCAGATGAGCCAAGTTTGCTACCATCAGATGAGCCCAGTTTACTACCGTCGGACGAACCAAGCTTACTGCCATCAGACGAGCCAAGTTTGTTGCCGTCGGACGAGCCTTCCTTGCTACCGTCGGATGAGCCAAGTTTAATGCCGTCGGACGAGCCAAGTTTGATGCCGTCGGACGAGCCTTCACTCCTTCCATCGGATGAGCCAAGTTTGATGCCGTCAGACGAGCCAAGTTTGATGCCGTCGGATGAGCCAAGTTTGATGCCGTCAGATGAGCCCTCGCTTCTTCCGTCGGACGAGCCAAGTGTGTTGCCTTCGGATGAGCCCTCACTGCTTCCATCAGATGAGCCGAGTGTATTCCCCTCTGATGAGCCTTCGCTGTTTCCTTCAGATGAGCCGAGTTTGTTGCCTTCAGGTGAGCCATCGCTGCTTCCATCAGATGAGCCAAGTCTATTACCATCAGATGAACCATCATTGGTACCATCAGATGAGCCATCAGATGAACCGTCACAGGTACCATCAAATGAGCCTTCTTTGCTTCCCTCAAAAGAACCCAGTAACCAGCCATCGGAGTGCGAGAATGAGCCCAACTGGGTCAGTGGTGGATCGAGATCCTTTTCAGGAACAAGTTGTGCATCAATGCGCGATAATTCAGATTGGTGCGATCTTTTCAATAGTAATGATGAATACATCTACCAAGGAAAATCAGCCGGAGAAGCATGTTGTCTTTGTGGCGGATCAGATTTTCAACTAGTTGCGCCGTCTGAAATACCGTCCCTGGAGCCCTCACAATTTCCATCGTTATCATCGGCTTCTGGAGGTGTCAGCGCAGCTCCAAGTGCCTGCGATGACGTGTCTGGATGGAAATTTGTATCTAATGGAATGACATTTGACATTGGTTGTGACGATTTGTCTGGAACTGATGCAGATGGAAATGATTTCAACAATTGTGCATCGACATCCGGAGGCGAGCCGTTTAATGGAAGAACAGCAGACATGGCATGTTGTGCGTGCGGGGGAGGTGTGCATGTAACAAACTCACCATCTATTTCAAATGCGCCTACTCCGATTGTGGTATAGGGAGGGAGGGATACTTACTTTCATTTCGATTCTTAAATACAAAAGTACTAATAATTGCTAAATCTAAGCTTTTATCTCCGTCTAAAACTGTCTCTAGCTAGAGAAAGACTGAACCATCTAACGATACTATGATAACTTGTTTTTGACAGTGTTGATAATGGGTAATGCTAAAAATAGGCAGGTTCCTGTGACCAGAAGACAACCCAATGAAGTTTGTATAAATCGCTTCAAGAAAAACAATTCTCTTGTTTTTGCTTTGGAAGTATTTCGAGTTCCACCATTTCGTCAGTCTCCAACTCCAGCATGATTATAACTTGCTTTGGGCGCGTTTCCATAGCATCAGATAGGTTGTCAATGAATTCTATGCATTTTCGCTTACGCTGGCGCCATTGAGTACACATTAGATCTACCCGTTTCTGAATCAGATTCCTACGAGAAGCATTACCACTGTACTTGTTGGCTTCAGTCAATGATTTGCGGATAGAATCTATTTCCTGTTCAATTTTGCGGCGGATTATATCAAGTTCATCATTCTTGGGTTCGGGCAATAATCGAGCTGTCTGATGAGCAATGGTTTTACATTCATTCAACTCCATTTTTAATTTCTCAATAGCCTGGTGCTGGGATGCAGCAAGTCTTTGATTATCATCAGGGTGTAATCCGGCACCTTCATTCTCTAGCTTGAATTGATTTAAATAGTAGAGACTCGAGTTGGCATTTCTGCCCATTTTGACTCGAACGGTATCTTTGAAAGATGCTTCTTTACCATTTCCAGAAGATGCATTGGAAGCGGAAAGCTTGATTTTCTTCTTTGGTTTCTTGGACACAAATAAATCATCTTCGCTATCACCACTTTCATCGTTTGGTGTATTGTTCACAGCCATTGCATCAAGGCAAGCCTTTAGCACTGGTGGCGGAATAATTGCTTTGAGAGCCTAACATGGAGTGAATACGAGCATGAGTAAGTGAAAAAATGCCACATAAACTTCAAGGCAAACTTGCGAGTAATCTCTTTATACGCTAATGTATTGATCAATGATACAGTCTCACCTCGTAAATGGAAGTAATGTTGAGTGGACGGAATTCATCTCGAAGAAGATCAAAGATTACAGGAAAGGCTTGGGACTGGGAAATGATGATTTTGGCATCTTTATCTCCTTTCTTTACAGCTTCTTCTTGCCACTTTTTACGAATTGATACGGATGATTTACTGAGCTTGGGCATTTGGTGTAAAGTGGCAGAGGTGTTACTTGATTCAATAGCATGAGATTAGAAATGTGCTATTTGTGTTGGAAGCATGAGATACTGGAAGCAAGTTTGTGTTTTAAAAGAAAAACCGTTTTTGCAAACAACATTCAAAACGGAGAAAGAAAAAGGAAGATAGAAGAGAGGATGATGATGATTCCGCCTCATCCACATCCCACATCGTAGTCATCCGACGTGACCAGTATCGTAAGCATGATAACCACCAGATCATCAATCATCACACATCATCTCAAATCTCACTACTTAAATCCCAGATCCCAGATCGATAATCGACAATTGAAAATAACAAAAGGCGAAAGACAAAAGACTCATAAGCAGTCTACAGAATTATGAACATTAATCTTCTTGCTTTATCATCAATACTGTTGTGTGTATCATGCACATTCGCATGGGTATCACCAATCAGAGGATTTTCACTCCCCAGTTCCCATTTGTTTCAAGAGAAAAACGACGAAAAAGATCCAACAGAATGGGGAGTGAGTTACATTGGAGGAGATCCTTGTGGTTCCAAATACAATGATGATCCGTTCGATGCAACACCGACCAAACCTGGATTTCCAGATGACATGAAGGCAAGAATCGAGGCCCTTGCTGAACAAAAAAGACGAGAAAGTGACGAGAAATGAGAAAGCATTACACTTCTTACCATACACCTGTTGTCTATCGTGTGCGCTTGTTATATTTTATAGTGTTGCATTAATTACTAATTATAGTTCCAGTCAGGGAGATAGAAGTACAATGTGCATCATTTGGCCTTTCTTATAAATTTGAAGCAATTGTTCTATATCAGCTTATTCTCCCAGAGACTAAATTGCTATTATAACGTGATTACATGTCGAGACTACCCAAAAAAGCATTTGTGTAATAATCTCCAACCTCCCTTTCATTAAACCATGTCACATTTAACTAACGATCTTGGTAATAATTCCAGTACCGACAGTACGTCCTCCCTCACGCATGTTGAAACGTAATCCAATCTCGATAGGAATAGGATTAATCAACTCAACGTCAACAGTGGCATTATCACCGGGCATAATCATTTCAGTTCCCTCTTGCAACTTGACATCTCCGGTAACATCAGCCGTTCTAATGAAAAATTGAGGTCTGTAATTGGACATGAAAGGAGTGTGCCTTCCTCCCTCTTCCTTGCTCAAGCAATACATTTCAGCCTCGAACTTGGCTCCAGTTACGACTATTCCAGGCTTGGCCAAAACTTGTCCTCTACGGATATCATCACGGTTGACTCCACGAAGTAAGGCTCCAATGTTATCTCCAGCCATACCAAAATCAAGCATCTTTTTAAACATCTCAACTCCGGTACAAACAGTCTTGACGTCTTGTCCAAGTCCTACAACCTCAAGCGAATCTCCAACATTGATCTTACCCTGTTCAACACGACCAGTGACAACAGTACCACGTCCAGCGATTGAGAAAACATCTTCAATGGGCATGAGGAAGTCCTTGTCTAAATCACGGATAGGTTCAGGAATATGATCATCACAAGCCTGCATCAACTCCAAAATCCTCTTTTCACCAAGCTCGGGATCCCTCCCCTCTGCAGCGGCCAAGGCACTTCCACGAATAATGGGAGTCTCGGAAGAATCAAAATTATAGAAATCGAGCAATTCCTGAATCTCCATCTCTACCAATTCCAAAAGTTCTTCATCATCTACCATGTCACATTTGTTGAGAAAAACGACAAGTTTGGGGATACCCACCTGCTTCGCGAGAAGGATATGCTCACGTGTTTGGGGCATGGGACCATCCGTTGCAGCAACGACGAGAATGCCTCCATCCATCTGTGCCGCACCTGTGATCATATTTTTAACGTAATCAGCATGACCGGGGCAATCAATATGCCCATAGTGTCTGGTTAGAGTTTCGTACTCGATGTGGGAAGTATTGATGGTGATCTTTCTAGCTTTCTCCTCTGGCGCTTTGTCGATCTCTTCGTATGACATTGATTGTGCCCATCCCTTGTCGGAGAGGACTTTGGAGATTGCTTGAGTAAGAGTTGTCTTTCCGTGATCAACATGACCAATGGTTCCGATATTGACGTGAGGCTTGGTACGGTCAAAGGTTGCAATGTGACGGACAAGGTTGTTGATATTTTTGGGGTTGGAGGAGTTGAAATTGAGTGCTCTGGAAAGAGCGGAAGTCATCTTTTGGGACTATCAATCATGGCATCAGGAAAACGGTGCAAATTAGAAATTATGCTGTCACTATATGGATGTTTGCATGTTTGTATGTTTGTATGGGTCACACAAAAGAAGAAATATTTGTGCTTGCATTGAAAGTCGTGTTTTCTCCGTCATGTATGTTGTGTCATATCTGATTGTTTTGGGATCCCCTCTCTCTTGTGTTCAAAGTTACATTCGTCCGTCAACGTCTACCAACATGTTATATAGCATCAAGATGAAACTCACCATCATGATTCAAAAGAGACAAGTTTAGAAATGGTGAATTAATCGGAAACGACTACTTGTCGGTTGGGCAACAACGCGGTAAGTAGGTTGAATCTTAGTCAGTCTCAAAGGAAGGGGGTAGGTAGGTACTATCGAACATCGTAGGCAAAGAAGCGGTTGTTTCGTCATTCATGCATGGCGGGAGCATTTTGGGCACTTTCCAAAAATGAAGGGCAGAGAAGAAATACCAACTTGACTTGGGCTTCACTGAGTATGTTTGTGTTTTCTCTTACTAAAATGCTCTCGCGTAGGATTCTACGGCAATCATACTACACTACCTTCCACAAACGAGCAATCATTCCACAATCTTCTCACTTTATCTACAATAGTCAAATAACACATCAAGATGGCACCCAAGAAAGGAACCAAGCAAGTTCAGAAGAGCACCCCCGCAAGGAAGGCTGACCCCCTTTTCCCTTCCCGTCCCCGTACCACCACCATCGGAGGAAGCATCCGTCCCACCAAGGACCTCTCTCGTTTCGTACGTTGGCCAAAGTACGTCCGCATCCAGCGTCAACGTGCAGTGCTTTACCAGCGTCTTAAGGTTCCTCCTTCCATCAATCAGTTCACCAAGACGCTTTCCAAGAATGAGGCCATGACTGTCTTTACACTCTTGAACAAGTACCGTCCTGAGACTGCTGCTGCTAAGAAACAGCGTGTGAAGGAGGCTGCAGCTGCTGCCGCGTCTGGAGGAAAGGCACCTGATCGTGCTGCTAACCAGGTTAAATTCGGACTCAAACACATCACCACTCTTGTTGAAGAGAAGAAGGCTACCCTTGTTCTTATCACATGTGATGTTGATCCTATTGAGCTTGTCATGTGGCTTCCTGCCCTATGCCGTAAGATGGATGTTCCATTCATGATTGTCAAGGATAAGGCCCGTCTCGGAGCTCTTGTCCATCAGAAGACATGTGCCGTATGCGCCATCACTTCTGTTGACAAGGCTGACTCTGCTCAGCTTGAACTTCTCAAGAATCTTGCATTGGAGAAATTCAACAACAACACTGAGCTCGTACGCAAGTGGGGAGGTGGAGTCATGGGACTCAAGACCCAGGCTAAACTTGATAAGCGTGCTAAGGCAATGGCTATCGAGGAGGCTAAGAAGAAGGCATCCCTTGGAATGTAAATAAATAAAGACAAAAAGATCTCTGATAACGAGTCTACGTGAGGCGCAGTCTACGGATTGTTTGCTTTTGAAGCGTTTATTCTTGTCCATTTTGGACTTGTATTGTAACATTAGCTATTCTTATAAACCATCATGGTCATCAATTCATTATTTAGTACGTCTCTCAAAGTGTGCATGAACCTGTCTGGTGATGGGCGCAGGCTTCAAACCTGTGGGGGCTTAATGGCCCAGTTGTTCGATTCAACCTTGCGCACGTTGATTGAATTGCTGCGAAATTATGAACAAAGAACTACGATCTTTTTGGAGTTGTGAATACACAAACTGCTGCAATGGTGGAGCCACTAACTCTTTCTGTCCGTAAATAGGCTTCAATATTTGATGGAGAAAAGACCACTAACCGTCTCATGATCAAGAGGATTGCTGTTACAACTTAATGTCTCTAGAAGATTGCTGTTATAACTCCATAGTAAATTCAATTTTACAGCTCTGATGATTTATTCTACAATGCCCCTCGTCACATACAACTCAAGATCACGATCCTTGTCTTCCATGATTTTTTCAACTGAGCCAACATACATTGAATCTTTCATGCGCTGTTTGAACAAATCGATTCCATCACCATTTCTTCTTTCTACACTTGTAACGACTAGACACTTTGGATTTACTTTCAGACATTCATCAATGACCTCGACCAGCAGTTCCCAACTTTTGCCGTAAAGGGGCTCATATACACAGTCGCAATTGAGAACAATATCGAAGCCCAAATGAAATCCAGTAGATTCAAGTAGCTTATGGAATCCCTCCCTTGACCAGGACAATGGTTTTGCATAGATCTTTCCTAATTTTCCTGAATCATCTTCATCAACAGTATCAAGAAAGCTTTCACTGAAATTCGATCTCGCATTATCAACCATTTGAGCCATGATGCTCTCTTGATCTGTCAAAACTGCATCCTTTCCGAGCTGATGCCACACCATACCCGGAACGCCCAAACCGCAGCCTAGCTCGCATAAGCTCAAATCCTTATCACCATATTCATCAATTAGATACTTGATACCCCATATGGCAGCTGCCCAAACTCTCGTTCCTGCCCATCCTGCGCCATCAAAGAGTGGAACAAGGTCATTTTCTTTCAGTAAAGTTGATAGGCGTAGACTTCCTGGCTGCACTGCTGAGTCTGGCAGAGGATATGTGATACTTATTGCTTCTTCGAGACCGGTTTTATTTCTGTGTGAGGTGAATTGAATGAAGTTCTGCAATGAATCGTTTGAGTCCACTGATGAAACCGAGGAGTCGTCAGCGTCGTTATTGTGAGGGTGCAACCATTCTTTACCGGTGCTCATTTGATGATGTAGTGATGTGGAGAAGTAGAGCGATCTGGAGCTCTGATGTTTAGAAGGTGGTGGGTGGTGGGCAGAATGAGGAAGGAGGAGGTTGTCTTTTGTCTTCAAGATTTTGGATGGCGGATGGCGGTCGAGGAGAAAGAAGAAAGAAGTCGAGCTGAGAGCTGAGCATACCAAAACAGATTTTGGCGCGGCGGGCGAATAGCATCATAACAGATCATAACTATGTATCGTACCGTATTCCGTTCCAACCACATGCAAGCATAATAGAAATTCCTAAAGCTCAAAGATTTACACTTTCAAGAAAATAGAAAATAGTGCATTAATTATTATTGTCAGCTCGTATTCCTAGTAGCTACAACAGTTTGCAGACTGGCCAATCTTTTGCAAGACGTACGAGATCCATATAATGGAAGGAGTATATGCTTTGTAGCATTCCTAAATAAAACAAGATAACCCATCATGGGGGAATTGGGCAACGGTCGTTCGGGGGGGGACGTATAAGCGTATCCAAAAGGAAATAGCAATGGGCAATGGATCGAAAGTCCATAAATCCTGTAATATTACTAATACAACAAAGCAAATCTACACTAATCATTAGTTGAATGAAGCTTATGAAGTGCTCCTTTCCGCAGATAATGCGCATGAAAGCTGTTGAGTATGTTCGGACTGAATTACCGAAGGCACAAATTTTGCATACCATAGAGTATGCCCAAAGTATTATATGTTATATGCTGAATTGCAGAAATCAGGAACAATTCAGAATTGGTTTATGAAGAAATAGGCAGTAGTCAGTAGTTTCATCTTTTTTTCTATTTAAATTATCAAGTGATGATTCATTCATCATCATCTAATCTTTCATCAAATAGTTCGAGCAAACGCTTGGATGGATCGACTTCCTCCTCTTTCTGAACGCTACCTGTGATAAAACCAATGAACCCTAGCACTAAAAATGATGCGATTGGTATGAGGATACTTATACTGGGAAGCGATTCGCGGCCTTCAAAGCCATTTGGTGAAATCAATAAAGAAGTTGCAACCGAACCGAAGAATGAAATTGCCACTAACTGTTGAGGATTTTGTTCGTCTACTTCTTCTTCTGCGCCTTCCATGTTCAATGCTTGAATTATTGCGTAGAATGCTATTAGAACGACATCAAATATTATGCTTGTCGAATTGTTGAAGTATATATTGAAGGAAATCACTGCCAGTGGATAGATGAGAGGAAGTGCAAGTGGTTCGACTGGAGTTGATAGAACTCGCAATGTGACATCAACTGGTGTCAGTATTTTTTCAAGTAACGAATTGTCCTGCTGTCTAGCATGCAATGCGATTCGGTTTCTTCGAGGCCGATTCATTTGTCTTTGCAAATTATTGATACGAGTAAGTTTCATAGAGCTACTGTCTAGCACTCTGGTAGGTATTTGGTGACATGGTTGCATGAGCGCTTCTACACCACTGCTGCTAACAGTGTGCGTCAAAAGTAAAGTGAAAATGGGATGATTCATGATATTTGTATTCCCTTCTCATTCGATTTAAGTTCACTATTCAAATTCGCACTTTTCGTTGTGATCCTTGTGGAGGAGACGCGAACCGATGAAGAGCTCTGTATTTTGTATTTTGTAACATTATTCTATTACCAATTACCAACAACAGAAGTATCATTAGTCATTGCGATAAAAGTGGAGGAGAAGAGCAAAGAGCAGTAAGATGATGATGTTTCCTTGTTTGAGCCGGCTACCGGTAGCAGGAAGAGAAAGGGAAGAAGAGAAAGACGGAGTAACGGCAATGAAGCGACATAAAATGATGGCAATCATCTCTTTTATCGTATCATCTATCATCTATCAACTATCAAGACAATTCAAAGTTTGATCCTTAACAACCGCAATCAGCAGGATCTGATCACTTTGATATTTGTTTTCTCCCTCGTCCCAAATTTTTGCACAATTTAAACGCTGATTCAAAAATTACTGACCTTCAATCCATTTGCCGTCAGGGTTTACACCAAAATCAGAGACCCAATTGATTCGTCTGATGAACTTGTGTTTATCCGATCAAAGCGTTTGAGTAATGCTACTAGCTGCGGTTGGTGAAAGAAAGGAAGGATCTTCATCCTATGTGTCAAGAAAACACATCTTCTATTTGAAGGGTAGTACTCTGTGACCACAAAATTCACTGATGTCTACAGTATCAAACGCGGATGATGATTCTAGAAGAGAAAAGTGAAGATGATGCCATCACGGGATTGTATTCAAATCGTGGGAAGATGGGCGGGCGCATATCTTATCTTCATCTGAAGTGACTGCTCTTGATCCACAATTAAACTTGACAATTTACAATCAAGAACATGTGATAAAGGAGGATTAAAACGTGTTTTTCTTCAGATGGAAAGAAAATGGACAAAGAACTCGAATGTCTTGCAATAGGTGTGTAGTTGACTCACGAAGTCAGTCCCATCTATTTTTACATTGATCCATCTTATGAATCACTCCCAGATTCCTCGATTCGAAGGGTCTGAACGAAGGTCAATGACACTCTATACATTAATACGATGTGATCCAAGCTTTCGCACTGTGACCAATGCTACAAGAATGATGCCATTTTTCAGATGATCAAGTTCCATTCATGCGAGCTTTCGGTCTATCATCATCAGCCTTATCATATTTGTGGTGTTGAGTTATTCCTCCGTTATCTCATCACAACGACATTGAAATTCTGGAGTGGTGAGGAATACTTGTGCTAGGTGAATGCAATACCTTTTTAAGTGGCTTCTTGTTCTGCAGTAATCTCACAGCAATTTGAAGTTGTTGTTTTAAACTGCAGTCCTACTTTGTCGCGTTCGTAATAGCAGGAACAAGTCAATATAATTGTTGAACGCACACAAATCCATCGCCAACTAAAAGTGGTTGCTGAAGAATAGAATGAAGCAGATCCCAATATAATTTGTCACAACTGACCATGGCGCTTGAGAGGATGGTGTACAGTATATTGATGTTTCACATTGGACGAGAATTGAGAGTACGAATCCTTATCAAGCAAGAGTTCCTTTATTTGAATTCCTATTCTGCCCGCGAGTCGATGATTTTATATGGGACTGCTTTGCCCTTTGTTGGATCACTTGTAATTGAAAAGATGTTTAAGCACATTTCATGGGAGCGGAATCATTCCGTCAAAACAATCCCATTTCACTGTAGGAATTGAAGATGAATCCGTGGATGTAAACCACATAGAATCAGCTTTCACACTTGACGTGTTCCAAGCTCATCTATTTCTCTGTTCCCTTGTTGAATTTATAATAACTGTCAATCTTTCATTGCGCCTCCTAGCTTTCATGGTGGACGTGGATCTACTTCACTGTATTTATCACTTTGATGGTATTGATCTACCATCAAATCAAGGTGTAGAAACTTGTTGGAAATTGTGCGAGCTCTTTGCCTCCTTTGCGGAGGATATGGTAAGCTGCTCAAATGACAATCAGTCCATTACAATTTACTTCAACGATCTCTTTTCTAAACAACTTTCAACGCTTAGGTCCAAAGTGGAAGAGATAATTTGAGTGGCTGCACTTCTACTCATTACAAGAATCTAAAAGACTTCCTTCAGCCTGCGAAAGGGACTCTAGAAGCTCCTCATATCGAATGGTTTCCTGGATATGGATGTGTGATTATTATTCACAAACATCTAGTTCAGCGACAAAGCAGCTTAAACGTTACTGTCCTTGGGCTTGATGCTCATGTTCATGTGGTGCATTCAGGTCAGGACCAATATGAATTCTCATCGATTGCTCAGACTTATGCGGAGCTTCATGTTGGCGAACTTGTACTCTCGAAAAAGCAAAAGTTTTTGGAGACCTTCCATATTCTGTTCAAGACAGCTTCAAGTCGCAAGGGAAATGAAAGGAGCGCCGGAGGGGACAGGCAAGGCCATCAGAAGACTCCTGCGTTTATTCAGGCCATTCTCATTCAAGCCCTCTGTGATACAAAAAGCACAACAGAAAATGAAGATGTCCTTCCTCGAGGTGGTTTCACCGATGTTGGCCAACACACAGGAGGTAAAGCACGCGACACTGTCTTCGCTCTTGTTCGTTCTGTGTGTGAGTGGACCATGAAACGTTCATTCATCCAAAATTCTGAATTCCTGTGCAACGAATTGGCATACGATGCTGTGATGCTACATTTTCACTCATTTGTCCTAGAGGATGCTATACAAGCCATTGAAAATGTGTTGCAAAACGAATCGAGCAACCTCTCCCTAAAGAGTGTTTCCCACCTCTGGAGTATCATGAAAGTTGTTTGTGTCACTGCCGCTCGACTATCTGACCACGGTCATGATTTAAGTGTGCATTACTCCAAAATGAAACTAGCGAAGGCAGTGATTAAGAAGGCCCAACACCAATGGCATCAGAACTGTAGCATCCAGAATACGATCGAGTTGCCACGCGTATCTTATCGTGTTCCAATAGTATTGGTCCCTTCTATCGTGACTTTTCCTACTTCTGGTCAAGCAACATTGGCAGACATTAAGCTTCTCGTGAAGGAAAATATTGAATTAATTCCTACTTTTCCACTTGATAAAGATTGGACAGTGAGTTCTGCACATGAATGGGCCAACCAATTGAAAAGTAAAAGTTTCTCATCAAGTTCGACTCTTAGTGTCTACCTTCATCACATTGAACAAATGTTTTGGAGATTGAGCGAGAATCACCTAGTAGAGCCACTGGACTTCCTGAATCTAAAGAAGGTGGCAGATCTTTTGGATATTTATAGAGAATCTGTGAATCACTCTTTTTCTCAGAAATCGGAAGCTAGACATGTGAGTTCTCTTCATGTGAGAATGAGAAGCATTGAACTTCTTGCAGCTTGGCTTGTATATTGCATAGCTTTCACTGCCACACGGGCCAGCTATCCCGACGTTCTTGAAGGATATGGTGTTGCACTGCGCTTTCAAGATTTGAGTCATTTGGTACTTCAAGATGAAAAACATATTGTAGTTCTAAAAAGAGTTGTTGCATTCTTAGGAGAAAACCACCTCGGAGACGAAAAGGAAATATTCTCAATGCGCTCGCCTCAGAATTGGAACTCGGCAACTTTTGATATGGGCCGTCGGTATTCGAAACTATTTCTATCTTCGACATTGGAAAAGGAAAAGGAAGATGCCAAGCACCGAGTAACAAGTCATTGGCAAGAAGTTCAAAGGAAGCAAGATTTGGCAAGTAGGCTCAGAATTGAATTATCCGATCTAAACCACATGTTTACCAGAGCCTCTAATGAATACGATGTGGCAAATAGGATGAATGTTCTTTATGAATATCAACATCAATATCAAAACACAGTCAATAGGACAAGAGAAAAAATGAATTCTGCCAAAAGTTCAGTAGACGTGAAAAAACAAGAAATTGAAAATGCAGAAAAAGCTCCTCCTCCAGTTATCCAACCGCTTCCTAGTAATGACGACAAAGCACTCGTGGTCTTATTTTTCTTATACATGAGCAGAGAGTTCAAAATATTGTCTCGCTTGAGTCTTGTTGCCCAGCAATTGTTAATACCAAAGCCCTGGGTGTCTTATTGCGGAGGTCAAGATGGTATCCAGAAAGTTGATGTTGCTCCTTTTATTGCTGTTAAGCTGAAGGAGGTCAGTTGGAGTCAACATTATAATGATTATCAGAAATGCAGTTACCACACCCCTCGTAATCACAGGACAAGTGATTCACAATGGCTCGATATATCAATGCATGGAGAAGTACCAGACAAAAAGGATATTGGACCGCGCCACGTTGATAATTATTCTAGCCGTGGTGATGGTATCTGGTACCCAGATAAGAACAATGTGCGTTTGATGTGGCATGGTGGATCACTTAATCATGATAAACTTGGGATTCGAGAGGAATTCAATCCGTTTGCAATCCCTCCTAGTTTCACAGGTAAGGAACATGTTTTAAACTATTCCAATAGCCTTCTACTGTAAAATTTCTGACCCTATCATCTCTGTAGCTGCCTATTTCACAGAAAGATTGCCCAAAGACTCACAAGAACTGCAGCAGAGTCTATATCTACCACCAAATGTGTTCGACGATATGTGTCGAGGCAATAGATCATATTCTTCATTGAATTTGAGAAAGGATTGGTTGGACAAGGAAGGTTTCCTACACTTTAATAGCCTAAGGCAGTTCCCATCACAAGTGCTGCACAAGCTAGCGGTAGCTCTGAAAAGTGAATGCTTACCTTTACATGAAGAATCCGTTCAAATATTGTTTAGGCAGGCAGCATTTCAGATTGGCACCTTGAGACTGTTGGAAGAGCGTATAGATTTCATGTGTAGACGGGACTTTGAAGAAATACGTACAACTTGTCTTCTCCTCATTGCTGAGTTGGTAGAGAAATACGCAGAGACGCCAAGCTTTTATCAAGCTTTTGTGATCTTGGCAGAGCTTGCGTGCTACTTTTCATCTGTATTTGCCGCAGATGATGGACGCGAGGTAGAATCCAATAAAAGTGTTGTAGAAATCCTTGGTTCAGCAGCAATGAAATGGGCATTATCATGCGACAGTGAAATTGATCATGACTCCCCAGAATGCGTGTCTTCTATTCGTGCAAGACAGGTTGTTTACTTCCGGACGGCTGCTTTGTGTCTAGTTCATAAAAATGATCTATCATTAAGCGAAGCCACTATTCTACTCACATGCGTTATTCGCGCAAAGAATGTGTACGTCGAAGATAATGATGCTTTGGAAGAAAGAGAAAATCTGAATTTGTTATGCATTCATTTTTTGAGTGATAATAGTTCTTACCGCTCGATCTTAATGGTTTCTTTGAAGACACTTTCAGAAGTTTTAAAGTGTATCGTTGTCACAGCGCCTGCGTCGCTAGAATGGATACAAGATGATACCTCGAACTATTGCTTTTCAGCAATTGGGTCAGACAATCATGTCTATGCAATGAACATATTGTCTGGTATTGTTCTAATTGATGGAATGCCCTTGAACACGTTACCCTCTTCGATTACAAATGATAAAAGGTACAAAAGGGTTTTTGGAAAGATTAATTTCGAGGTTGTTCTCAAAGGAGAAAAACTCGAGACAGTTCAACCAGTTAAAGGTCATTTGTATAGATTTCAGAAATCTAGTTCCTATCTTCATATCGAAGAGTCTGTGCGTATTGATGAAGATGCAGATATCGACGGGTATTGGGAAGATCCTCTTGAACTCCTAGACATCTTTCAGATCGCTACGTGGGGGGGTGAATTACCAAAGAAATTGAAAGACACGTATTCTCACTGGATCTCTCGCAAGCGCAATATTGTCTTTTTTCGAAGTAAAGAGTTTTGTATCAGAAATTGTGCGTATATGCACGATATGACGGTGTGTAAACGACAAAATGCCTTCGACCAAAATAATGTATTTGATGGAATGGTATCACATAGGCTTGTCATTCACGATTCTCCAATACTTGCCATCCTCGAAAGAATGGAGACGAGGGATATGATCCACACTTTTCTATTGCCAAGCGATTCTATTCTATTTGAACTGTATAGATTCGGCTTGTCATTTTCATTAGAATCAGACTCAACAGTTTTTTGCCTAGAGATAGTAGGTTACCAGCTGGCACCAATACAACATTTGCAAGGAATGTTCGCAGGTCTACAGAACTATTTAATTTTGGAGAAGTCAAACGATACAACATTGAAAAAAGTCATAGTTCCTTTTGGTAATATCATCAGAGATATCGATAGCAACGTCAGGATTTCATTGGTCGCAAAAGATCTTTCCCCATCATGCAACAATGTGAACGAAGAGATACAGTTTTTTCAATATGATATTCATCCTCGTTTCAAAAGCCTCGATTCCCCGAGTATCAGTGCAAGGCTTTTCCTGGCTGCTCTATTCGCTGCCACTATGTCAAATGTTCCTGATTTCGCTCTTAAAATGACTGGTGAAGAACAAGCATGTATTCTCGTTCGTCAGTGTCAGGGCAATACACCGCATTCGCCAATTGAGATGAAATGCCTAGAAAATTTAATGACTCTAAGCAGAGGCAAGTCTCCTGCCTTGTCCCTTCTATGTCATGACATGAAGAGAAGCGCCCGTGAATTTTATTTCCTTCATCATCCTTCCAATAATGATTCTATGAAAGCCTACAAGATTGATGAAGGCATGTTTTCTCTTGATACACATGCATACCTTAAAATCGACGATACTGTTAGCAGCACCAGGGTGCTCCTCACTTCTGGGGAATCCCAAAGAATCACCGGCACTGTCAATTTACAGAGTCGTATGAAAACAAAGCGTCGTGATGTCAATTTTCTTGAAGTTGACGACTGCCCTATATCGAGGGAAGATATTGCATCATTTAATGCAAGCATTTCTAAACTATGGACAGAGGAATCTTGTCAGCCATCGAAAGATCAAAGAGAGTTTCCAGTGAGTTGTTCAGCCAATACAGATCTTGAGGAAATCGTGTATAGAGAACTGAAAGAGAGCTGGAAACTTCATTGCCAAGAAAGTATTACATTGGTAAATCCTGCAGAGAATTTAATTACATCAATCGACGGCATTAAGAAGAGCGTGGCTTTGGCATTGTCAACCGTGGAGAAGTACATTTTTGATGTCTTGGCACACCAAAATCCTACCGAGAATCATTGGCATGCGGGAGCTCTGAGCTATCTCAGGCTGATTAATGTTATCCCAACTGCAACTAAACTAGAAATTGTGGCACTTGCCTGTAATTCCTCGAAGGTGACAGAATATAATCCATTGCTCTCGCAAACGTCTATTGGAAGGACCAGACAAGCAGTGATAATTTGGTTAGAATTGTGCGTCCTTCAAGACAAGCTGTCTTTTCTACTCAACCTTGGTCACGATAAAAATAAGGACTTCATGCGAGAATTGACATCTCAACGCACTTGGGAGACCAGTATCCATCCGTATTGGCTTGTTTATGAAGTTGAACAAGGGATCCGCATTCGACCTGAACAGTACGAGGTCGCTAATCACCTTATCAACAACAATGGGCAAGTCGTTCAATTAAATATGGGACTTGGAAAAACAAGGGTGATACTTCCAATGCTGATCCTTTATTATTCTTACCAACCTTCATGCGAGCGTATTCCACGCCTACACATATTGTCAACTTTAATATCAGAAGTTTGTGATCATTTTCATACTACATTGGGTGCGAGCGTTCTTACAGGAAGACTTTTCACGCTCCCTTTCAGAAGAGATGCTGAGCTTGATATTCAGAAAGTACAATCAATACTCGACGTTGTTAGCTATTGTAGACGAGAAAGAGGATTCTTTGTTGTTGCTCCAGAGCATCGCCTGAGCTTAGAGTTGAAAGTGAAAGAGCTACACTTGAATGGACAACAAGAAATGAGTAAAGCTCTCGGGCAAGTTGTCTCGAGCTGCTGGCATGATATCTACGACGAAGTAGACGAGATTCTTCACCACCGTTATCAATTAGTTTACTCAATAGGATCTGTTAAACCATTACCACAAATGATTCACAGATGGAAGGCGGCTCAGGCGCTGTTGAAGTTGTTACGGAGCAAAGCATGTCAAGTAAAAAGCATTGTGATTGTCATTAACAACAAAGAGCTTGAAGCGTTTCCCTGGATCACCATCGAAGATGACGTTGATAGCAAAGACTTCAAAAGAAAGATGGCAGAGAGTTTGTTTGATCAGCCGCCTATGGCATTTGCCTGGCTCGCTAATCATTCAAAACGCAAGGAAATGATCAAGGTCGTTTCAGAAGCTTCCGCTAACCCAATGTATTTGGAAAATAAATTGTCTCATGATCACTTCATCGACGTCTTGGCCTTTCGAGGTTTGTTGGCTCACGATGTTCTTTTGCATTGTCTGAAGAAAAAATACAGAGTGGATTTTGGTCCGAATCATTTAGAGTCAAGGAAGAAATTGGCAGTACCATATAGAGGAGCGGTGAGTTACTTTTCGTGTACATTATTCATACATCACGAAGTCTATGTGCAATTGTTGAAAACTCCAATTCTTTCCGTATGACCACTAACATTTTCCTCTATGTTGGAGACTTTTAATAGGATACACCGTCTAAGAGATCTGAATTTTCTCATCCGGATTGTGCCATGTTACTGAGTATTCTCACCTATTATTCTAGTGGGCTTTCTAAGAATGACCTCAGAGCTACCTTCTCAGCACTGCTCCGAAAAGGCCGCAATTTTAAGAAGACAACGTACAACATTTGGTTTGCTGAAAGCTGCATACGAATGAATAAAACCACTTACAATGCCATCAACAAGATTGAGAAAATCGACTTGACAAATAAGTCACAATTCGATGTTCTGTACGAATACTTTCGCAAGAATCCCGAGACAATAAACTTTTGGCTCAACACAATTATATTTCCTCGCTATTTGGATTGTTATCCTCAACGGTTGGTTGCTACTGCATGGCATCTTGCATCCAATAGAGATAATTGTTCTATTGGGTTTTCCGGTACAAACGACAATCATTTAGTACTCCCACTCCAACTAAAGCAATACCTTCCATGGGGAACAGATAATTCCATCTGGCGTAACTTACTTTCGACCAATGGAAAGATGCTGGATCTGGTGATCCAAAAGACCATCAGTTGCAAGGAGCTAGGCGATGGAAGAGCAAATGAGCTGCTACTGAAATTTATCACTTCTAATAAGAATATAGATGCGCTGATAGACTGTGGAGCGCTTTTGGCTGGTATCTCAAATAGGCACGTTGCCGACTATCTTGCTGAGCAACTTCTTCCATACTCGATTTCAAATCTCAGGGGCATCACATTCTACGATGATTCCACTAAAGAATGGATGATTCTTGAACAGTCTGGACGTTGTCTCTCTAAAAATCAGTCTTCGCTGAAAGAGAAAGATACTTTTGCATTGTTTGATGAACCTCGGTGTCGTGGAGTTGATATGAAACTCCGGCCCAATGCTGTTGCTATTCTAACATTAGGTCAAGGCATGTGCAAGGACAAGTTTATGCAAGCGGCCGGGCGTATGAGACAACTCCACAATGAGCAGAGCCTCATAATTGTTGGCGAGAGGATAATATTTAATGCAGTTCGACAGCAAAGTTTTAGAGCACATGAAGGAGACAAAGTCCATGGACAGGCACAAGAAAGGGGTATCTCCACAGATGACTTATTGAAATGTATTGCACTTGGAGCGGTTACAGACGAAGTACTACATCCTGTCACAGCATTACAAATCCTTAAATGGGTTATACAGAACACTGTACAATCAATTGTCAGAGGCATTGGGACATGGAGTGATCAGGGAATCTTCTTTGCAACAGAGAGCGAACCCCGTCATGGCGTCTTGGACGATAAATCTGATTTGCAATCTTTCTATGGCAAGCCAATTCAAAACAGCCCTTTATCAAAGGTAGCAATCTCGTCGATTGCATATCATTTTGAACGCACTCGGTATAGTGAAGGCTACGAGAGTCTTCCACATGTCCAAGATATTGTAGAGCGTTGTGAGAAAATAGGCAACGGATACTTTGTTGTCCGTAGTGCGGCAGATGAGGAATGTGAAAGAGAAATGCAACGTGAAATCGAAGAAGAAGATGAGGAAGAAATAGAGATAGAGAAGCTACCTCCAAGAAACGAAGAGGATTGGAACTACAGCAGCATCTTTTCAATAGAAGGACCCAGCTTATTGCCGACTGAAACGTATTGCTTTGTTGACGCTCTTTCAAAGTTTTGGTCAGACAAGGAAGGGCTGAGAAGAATCAAATGGTCGAACAATCTATTTTGCACACGGAATTTTATAGAAACAATTTCCGATCAAGGGAGGGCTCTCGACGAATATCTTCGGATCCCTGACTGTTTAGTTCGCTTTCAAGATGGAAAAGTACTTCTCCTTTCAGATAGGGAAGGAGCGAAGATATGTGAACTATTTCTAGAAAGGCAGTTGTCGGAAGTCCCTTGCACGAGTCTCTTGTTTGGGCATTTTGCCTTTGAGACAGACCCTAGCTCAAAATCATTTCTACGATGCAATCTCACGACCCATGTCAAATCGCTAAGTGATATTGACAGTTGCTCCATAAAGTTGTTTAATGGTGAGACGGTTTATCCCTCTTCCCAGCGCACAGTAATGAAGGACATGCTTTGTCTCGGTATCTCAGAAAATTCCGTCAATTCAAATGTTAGTGGCAGCCCAGAGAAATTCGTTGTCGCAAGGCAGAAACAAAAAGATCTAGAACTCAGTCACTTGCAAGAGCTTTGTAATGAACTTATCTGCGAGTTGGAGCAGCTAGATTCACAATCTGGATAACGGTTGTACGAAGTAACAGATTGAAGCATGTCGACTCCTAGATCTTACCAATTCATTGGAGAGTTCTTCAAAACATTTGAATTTAGATGAGTTTCATAAAAAATTAAAGTAAGAGATAGTACACCTGATTCCTGTCGGAACTACATCATCGTGATGATTTGTCGACTTATTAAATTCTAGAGCGAAAGTCCCCATCCTGCTATCCAAAGCAAAAACGATGAGTTCAGTAGCAGGCAAAGTCTCATGTTCTCCAGCTTCTTCCTTCTTTGTCTTCACTCTTTCGAACATTGCTCCACGTGAATCTCCTTCTCTCTTCTCTCCCTCCATATGCTCCTCTGCTCAAGAGTAACATTTCCTGGTGTTTCAGCAGCATCCGCCATGTACCCGCTAGTGCACTACTGGAACAATATGCACTCATAATTGCAGTATTATCGTCTCCTTGTCGAATGGATGCTACGCGACAGGCCAAACGCCAAACGCCCACAGTGTTTAGCACCCTCTTAGCGAGATTATGATATGAAAATTGAAGATTGCAGCAGGAGATAATGTTGGGATGGAAGTGAACAAGGAGAAATCATAATGGCGCTCGCTGTTATCGTCATCCTTTGCAAATTGCAAAACTATCAGATAACGAATTGGAAAAGCACAAAGGCGTGAGCACTTTTGGGAAGGGGTCCAATATAATTGAGCTATAAAGTTTGTGGGACTGCTTTACCGATAGAGGCAATGGTATCACATAAATAAAGAATAAGATGCTAGTACACATCATGAACGACTTAATAGATTGTCACTAGCAAACATACGCAAAGAATGAGTAAAGATGAGATAGAGTAACAGGAAAAGAAAAACATCTCTAGATAGCTAGAAAGCTAGAGATTGCGCACAAAATTTTCCATTTGCTACTATCCAATGTTTCAATTTCTGAATATAATGTTCAATTTGCCTATCGAATGCTCCTCAAACTGCATGATATTGTGTTGATGTGTTGAAGTACAATTCATCCGTTTCGGCTGTCTTCTCAATGTAATGCTAAACCCTTGACATTATTTTATCGCACAGATCATCTAAATACACCGTTACAATCACGACAGGCTCGGATCTATATGCTATGTTATACCAGAGAATAACAAGGAGTTCCTTTAAATCAAATTAAGGTACCAACATGCATCAGCAGACAGACAAAGTCAAACGTCTCGAAAATGCTTACATTTCTGTTGAAGCCAAAGAAATCCTGAGCCAATATCGCTTTCTCCTAATATTGCGTCTTCAGGACTATAGGTCACCTAAGGAAGTTTCACGACTGCAAATCGATTTATCGGAGTCGTAAGTGAGGAAGTTGTGAAGCAATGTTTTCACGACGTTGTTGAAACGCTAATTCAGTAAACTGTTGAAATTTAATTTGCCCCTTTTTCCACGTTTAAAGTCCTGTGTTTAAAAAGGAATTAGTTCTCTCGCAGGATTGAGAAAAAGTGTAACAGACGTGATGAGAGCCAACAGTGCCGTTGCAAATAATGGCAGTCTACTTTGGCTTTGACACTTGTTTAGAAAAATGAGCTATGGAAAAAGCACTATTTTAGAATAATGACTACGAAAACCCGGATAATCCAGAAGATTAGAAATATTTAAAAGACATCAGACGACAGACGACAGACGACAACAGCAAACAAGCAGCAAGCAGACAGCAGACAGCAGACAGCAGACAGCAGCCAGCAATGAAGAATAAAGAATAAAGGTAGATCATACCGGTAGATCATACCATTAGGATAGACATCTGCTGCCGCGTCTCACACGATACACACCCTCAACTCAACATGTCATACCTTGGAAAGCGACCTCCGTTGAAGATTTCTAGCAAGAAACGCAAAAGGCCAAAAAATGCGACATCGAAAGTAACCAAAAGAACAATCACCAGCACTAGTACTGCCACTGGCGGCTCTTGTGGAGTTCCCTCCATTCTCAGTGGTTACATTCCAATTGGTCGAGAAATATTATCTCAAAGTAAAACGCGAACGAATCAATCCAATGAAGAAGAACCTGATGCACTACTATTTGATTATGAAGTACCAAGTGATATCATCCTCGCAATCCGATCCCTGAAACAACGCCATTCCCACGCAACTTGTGATCTCTATCATTCCTATAATGCCGCACAATTTGTTCTGAAACCAATGCTTAATGCTACCCTGTTCACATCTTCTAACGATAGTAAGACTAATCAAGTGGCGTCAGCAATGGCTTCTACTGGATTTGATCAAGAACTAGAGAAACTATGTAGATCCGGTGATATACGAATGCTTCAATTGCAGGGAATGAATGGGGAAGATGACGAGGCCATCTTTGAGATGGAAGATTATCTCAGAGGTGTACAAGATGTGAGAATTCATTCGGATAGATCTCAACATGATCAAAAGGTTATTGATTTATTTACTTCAGTTGTGAAGCAGTTCCATCTCACTCATGTGTCTGGCAAGGATTTGGTGAACGCAATGGAGGAGCATAATAATAAGAGGAACGATGATGAATATTTATTGAATGCGGACGAATGGATTGATCATCTCATTAATTATCAATTACTGCTTCCGCGGAGATTATCTACAAGTCATGCGTCCAATTGTCGGGAATCATATTGGCTTGTCCTGCCAAAAATTGGCCAGTCTGCTTCGTTCATTACAGAAGGGCGTAGAAGAATGGTCCTCAGGCTGAAACGTGCGCCAAATAATGAGATCAAGAGAAGCAGTTTGGAACAATATGCGAAAGGTGGTATGGCTGGACCATTTCATGTTCGAGATCTTTTAGCCAGAGGACTTGCGAGAAGAAAGATAACAGCGAATGGAGAGTTTGTTAAACTAGTAGCAAATGCGTGAGATGATTGAAATACTGTCGCTAATGCGAGGACCATGAGGCACAAATAATGATGATCGCTACTCCACAGGACGTGGTGGTGGACTGATCGCCACACCACAGGGCGAAACAAGACCACTACTCACAATTTCCACCAAACTGGTATTATCCATCTCAACTACTTGCGCTAGTTGGATAATAATTGTCAAATCCTAGCGCCAAAAGAACAAATAAGTTTTTCTGCCAAGCAATAGTATTTGATTACATCAGATGCTAAGCGAACCCTAACACTATGAACTATGATACGACCGGCAGGAAGTAGCTTGCATGTACACGGTGTAAGCACTTGATGATGATACATGTTAAGGTATCTCCTACTTATCTCACATCTTGGAAGGAATAAATTCTCCTTCACTGCAAGTTGAAGATGCAGCACCATATTCTCACGATTTTATTAATTAACAGGAGAATAATTAGAATAGATACGTAATTGATTCATTATTCTGCGTAATTGATTCATTATTCTGCGTAGTAGTAGTAGCGCTTGTAAACATATAATTTCGATGCGCTTCGTACTTTCAAATTGCACCACACTTGTGTTATTCTTGCGTGCATATCAATTATTCTGCTTTCCATTATGTGTTCAACTGCATGAAAGAAGCAAAATAATGCTAAATGATGATTCCGCGTTGACTTTGGTCCAATTCTTTCAAGTAGCGACTAGTTGAAATAATGTTTTCGATGATGATTCTGCAGGACATGCAGCAGCAGCAGCGCAACACTTTATAAGATAACAAATTGGGTCGTTTGAGGAGGGATGGAGGATGGACGGGAGTGAGCGGTGAGCGTACATCTAGACATGTTATTTTATGATATCGTACGATAGCATTCTTCTGTCTAATCATAAAATAATTGTGCGCCAGCAGATTCAGATAACAGATAAGACTCTATTTTTTCTACACGACTTGACACGACACAGCACGACACATGAATTCAAATGAAAACAGGCCTTATCTGATCAGCGGAGCTACCAAGATCAATCCCTTTAAATCCACAAAGAGCCTTCTTCTTTTTCAATGCATACTTACATCAGATTACATTATCTAACATATTCATTTATCTCCATTATCCGATATTATAATCATCATCAATCATATCATCAAGCAACTGAACGCACAGCAATGGTACTAGAATTTGACTCCCCAGGTGTCCTCACCGCGAAATATCTATTTGGTCTTGCAGGAACAGGAGTTTGTTCCTTCATCATTGTCCAGATCCTCTTCAATATTGAACTCAATGAATTCAAGAGATCCGTTGCGCCGGAAGTAGAAAAGAATCTCTCGGAACTAACGCTCTCCTCCACCAACTCCGATGATGATGACTTTGGCAATGAATCCTTCCAATCTTCCCCCAATCAATCCGTGATTAGAAAGTCTTTGTCTCACGATAGCAACAAAAGCGAAGATTCTTACATTAGGAAGAAACGCATTCACAAGGAAACCAAGATGGGTATATTTTTGAATGTCTTCATAGTGACATTTGTCAACTACCTTCTCTTGGTCTACCTACCCAGCGGACTTGCACCATCGCTGATTGCCATGGTGGTGTTGAGCTGCATCCTTCTCCGTGCTCAGCTCATTGAGGACCTTAGGCGCAGAAGGTTTGATCGGATCAGCACCATTTTCTCCCTATTGATTTTCATGGCGTCATTTCTGTCACTCTGCACTTATGCCACTGTTGGAAGGAAGGAAGGAGGGGTGTATGAAGGTCCCGCACGTATTGTTGGTTATGATGTTACCAATTACAATAATGAGGACCAGTCTGCATTGCGTACTGATTTAGAAGTGGAATGGGGAGGAGTATGGGGATGTCCCGATACTCCTCAGAAGCAATGTCATGCTTACGTCAGCGGGGCCCTCTGTGAGGTCAGTGAAGATCTGGAGCGTAATTTGGACGCCACCGAGGATTATTATAAGGAATTGATTACTTATCAAGAAGATTTTGTTGAGGAAGAGAAGGAAATCGTCGAAGAAACTGCGGAGGAGAATGATTTGGAGTATGCGGAGGTGCTTCAGGATACAGATAATATTATTCAGGACGAAAGTAATACTACTGAAAACGAGATTGATGCCGTCGAAATGAATATTACTGAAACTTCCAGTGAAGTCACTGCGGACGTCACAACTGCAGAGGAAGAGGTGGCTAACGGAACTATATCTGCGGAGGTTGTGGAAGAAGAAGCAAAAGACGTTACTGCGCTTGAGAAAGAGGTCGCCGACCTTGAAAAGCAGGTGCTAGAGCTTGAAGAGCAAAACGTCGAAGAAGAGGAAATGAACGAGATTACAGTGGCGGCGGAGGAATACTATGCCGTAGCTGATCAAGAGGCAACCAATTCTACTGAAGAACTTGAGACCGAAAATGAAGAACTTTCTGAAGACGTGAAGTATTATAAGGAGGTGACTAGTGAGGTCGAGAATGAAAACGAGGGATTAGAAGATGCCAATGAAGACATTGCCATGGAGAATGAGATTCTTGAGGATGAGGTAGATGAAGTGATCGATTATTATCAAGAAAAAGAAGCGAGCGAGACAACGACTGAGAAGGTCATCACTATTAAGTATTATCCAGTGAATGGTACTGATCCTGATGGTAACTATAACGTTTCAGTCACTGAAACTGAAGAACAGGTACCTGCTACTGACAATAATAGTGGCGCATATGCGAGTACTCAATCAATGGCGGATGACGAAAAGTGGGTTGACGATTATGGATATATGGGTTATGGCTTTGAGGACGATTACTTTGAGGACGAATACTGGTCATATGACTGGGGAGCTGCCTGGGGTGATTACGCCTGCAATGATCTCTTTGATACCGATCTTGAGGGCGATACCTACGACGAAGATGTTGCCCCTGGTGGAGATAGTTGGCCATACGTGACCATCTATGGAAGTTGCAATTCGTGTAAAGCGTTTCTGGTGGATTACTATTCTACAGAGCACTTTGACAAGATTAAGAAGTACCAAAAGCACGCGGTGACCTATGCAGTCTTCGGATTTGCCAGTATGATAGTCACTGGAGCACTTATGTTGAAACAATGGCTGAGACCAGCACAGGGAAACCAGATCGACTTGCTCATGAGTGACGGTGGACAATTTGCCTAATATTACCATGCTTCAAGCGAGAAAGCAAATCGAAGAGGACATTAAATCCAATGAAACTGTAAACCATTAAAAAATAAATTCTTGTAAAGCCATCCACTTCCGTTCAACTGTCTCTCTCGTCTTTGGGGTAGTTATGTAGCGTGGAAAACTATGTAAACCGTGGGGCAAAGATAAATTACATGGGCCCTCATATTGTCCGAATCTATCATCGGGTTGGCTTGTGAAGTCCAATAATAGGGCCCCAGCACCAGTCGTAATACTTCGCTGAGGAAAGTCCGACACGATTAAAACCCGGCTTGTTGCATCTCATTTTTTTGTAGGAGTATATCCTCATTTTACAGGAATAGCAAAATACTACTTGATCAAGTGTACGCACCAGTACCTTTTGTAAGTTTAAAGTTGGCAAGAAATAAGCGTGTACCGTGCCATGTTGTATCAAGGATTGATCTAACACAAAGAATTCACAATTTGCCCCAGAGGCTTATCATTGCCTACCTACAAGAATTCATCAAAGCGTGGAGGAAACAAAGCTACTGAACTTTACAAAACACAACAAATGAATGATCAGGCGAAGCATCTTCAGAAGGGCGTTGCAAACAGCAGAGATGATTATGTTCCTGCAAGAAGCACATATCTGCCTTTAGAAAGCCGAACACCTTGCACAACCAAGAGCACTCCTACCAGAAACGACTCCAATTTCAAACTTTCACTTTCCGGAGAAATGTACAATCAGGATGAAAAAGATCGATTTGATTTTCATACATATCCGAGTACAAAAACTCCTGTCTATGCTAGCAATCTGCCAAATTTATATTCGGGTAGCTCCACTTCAGGAATCGAGGATTTGAGAGGAAGTGCAAGAATACTGTATCTAGACGAAGGCGACGAGGAGACACAAGGACGCAGCACAGATTTCGATGACTTTTCCATCTCATCGTTTGAGAAACATCCCAGTGAATGGAGTGAAACATCAAAATCTTGGACCGTGTCATCTACAAAAAGCAGCAGGACCTTTGATCAAATCAAAACAAGCCACGATTCCACTCACCACTGCGATAGTTCCTTATCTTCTGATGAATCAAATAAAATTCCCGGATATGAATACAGACGGAACCTATCGACATTGAAGAGAGAAACAAAACAAAATCTACCCGATAATATAGGAAGACCTGTTCAATTCGTTGCTGCGCGACTACTTAAAGGATGTCCTGGAGAAAGTAATTTTTCAATGCTGGACCTATCCTCGCAATGGACCCATTTCTCACTATTTTCGATGCATCAAAAAGTGATGTTGGCATTGAAGGGATCAAGGTGCAGGAAAAGAGTCGCTATAAAGAAATTGCTGTTGATAATACTTCTTTATTCTACGACGACATTTCTTTTGCTCTTTCACCAGATCCATACTATACCGTCTGCTGATCTAAAGGAATCATTCCGACGTCAATCAATGAAAGGAGGTATCAGTGCCTCTATCACAGACGAGAAGAAAGTCCTGGAACAGCACGAGCAGCATCATAAACTTGCCGATTTCTCTGAAATACAAATTACACGATCTTTGGGTGGTATTCATTCAATTCGTGATGCAAACAGGGATATGGCCATCACAAAAATGACGAAAAGGCAGACTTTAGGTTTTGGAAAGTTAGATACTGCAATGTATGAAGAATCTCGCACGGGACAAGATGTACGCCCACGCCGGGTAGTCAATCTGAATGAATGTAATCCGTCTACGAGGTCGGAAGGGCGTGTTGTGGAAGTAGATCGCACACCGTTTTCTGATAACACACAGCTTTATTCGAGTCACGATTCAGATGATGAACAACTATCAAAAATGGAGAGAGTGCGCCCTGAAGTATTCGGGGATGAATGTATATCTGATTCCTGGCAACGTGAGCATCATTCATCGTGTAATAATGTGCATGAATTTGATCTCCTTCATGTTGATGATACGCATAGTGGTGGTCATCTAAAGCTTTTCAAAAAGGAGGGGTATTGGAGAAACGCTTGGAAGATCGAAATGCCCTCAAATGAAAGCCGAAACACTAGAGAAACTTACATTCTCAAAACCCCAAAGTAAGTTGTGTTGGCATTACATATATGAGTTTTTCAATTTCCTGTTGAACTAATGACTTTCGTTGTAAATAGGTACATTCACAATTTTGAGCAGGCATACTACGAGACTGATAGAATTGATGCTCTTGCCATGTCAATGCTCACGTTTTCTCCCTTTGTCGTCGATATTTATTCTTATTGTGGGAGAACCGTCATTACTGAATTTGCAGGTGGTCCTAGCCTTGGTAGCATTTTTGATAAGGCAAGGAAACACGATCTGAAGAGACTGCAGATTGCAAGAGACCTCGCTCTTGGCTTGTCTCATGTTCATTACGGCAAGGAAGGTAATGAAGATAATGCGATATTTACACATTTCGATATCAATCCAGCCAATGTGGTTGTCACAAACAAGCGGGCCCTACGTATCAATGATTTTAATATTGCGCAAATGATGAAACGTAACGTGACATCGGGAAAGCAATGTAATCTCCCACATCATCATTTCCCGAATCCACAGTGGCGAAGCCCAGAGGAGGTTAACGAGTTTGACCATCTTTCAGCCAAGGTTGATGTATTTTCTCTTGGGCATATTTTTTATCGAATTATTTGTGGGCATGAACCCTGGAATAGGTTAGAACAAGGTCGAAAGCCCTCTTCTGACGTGTTGGCGAGAAAAGTCAAGGCGGGAATTCTACCAAGAGTGCCCCAGAACGTAATGGAATCTACTGACCCTGTAGTTGTTGCTATCAGAAAGGCTATGTTCATGTGCTATACTGTTGACCCAATGAATCGACCGAGCTCAAAATACGTCGCAGCATTTTTGGATGAAGAGTTGAAAAATTTAAAATTGAATAGAACGTGAGCAAGGCAACATTCTGCCAACAACAAAAAGAAATGATGTTTGAGCGTCTACATCAAAAACAGAAACAGCTATAGCTTGAAATAGTAGATGAAATAAAACAATTTTATTGCATTATTTCCAATGGATTCGCAGCTCTCTGCTCTTTTTCTAATACCCAATTGCGCAGTTGCATCTTCTTCTTTATCTTTTTACGTGCGGTCATGAGATCCAGCTTTGTCTTTTCTTCACTGCTACTCTCCGATTCGAAATTTTCTCCCTTGAGCCGCTTCCTTTGGTTTATCAGTGAACTTAGTCTATTGGGGATATCTTGCTTATTAGACATGGTTTTCTTCTTCTGCTGAGAAGTCTTCGGGCTAGGGGTGGTAGCAGAGAATGAACACCAATCAGGATATGGGCGAGGTGTTCTCAATGATTCCTGGCTCTTTCTAGAACAAGACTGTTTATCCACAACAACAGGAAGAGTCGCAGTCGAAGTTAAGAAAGTATCGACCAGGATTAGAACAGATCCAAGCATTCCGACAATTTTCTCACATGCAGCATTGTGTGATAACGGCAAATTACTCTGATATGCTTTTCTTACTTCTTCTTGTTTCTGTTCTAGGTTCATCGTCCTTCTTTTAATTTCTATTGTGCTCGGGGTGCAATTCATTTCTTCGGATGGCATTTGATTCGCATTTTTAGCGTTCGCTTGAATTATCCACTTGCTGTCTTCAGCTGCTGTTGTGGGCACTGAGTTTACCAATATTTGGTCTCCGAATATTTCCTCATGAGCGCGCTCGTTTTGCTCGTCCTCAAATGCAATAACACATTCTTTTTCATCTTCGTTTTCTTTCGTGTCGTCATGAATTGGCATTGACAATTCTGGGCGCTGTTGGTCCAGTATTCCATTTGCATAAAGTAATTGCTGAAGTCTATTTATTTCTTCTCGAAGCATTGCTACCTCATAGTCCGACGACTTTGCTTTCTTATTAATTTTGGCATGAGTCATGACCTGGTGTGCCCTATCCGCAAATCTTAATGTGCTAATGTTTTCGTCACCGTAAATACTTGAAGGATTGATTGTAGCAAGGAGGCAAGTTTTAGAATTGCCACCAAGGCTATCTTGCAAGATTCTCGTCAATTTGCTATCTCGGTACGGTATATGCACCGGGTTCGTTGCAATATCTGTATTCCTGTCTTTTGACACCTTTGCCAATGATGCGATGCATCTACCCAGTGTATGCAAACTGTGGAATTCAGTATGAGAGGAAGCAATGGTTGGAATTTGAAACATTAACTTTCATTGTGATCGTCTTAATCTAAGTTACCTTGAATTGATGTTTGTCAGTTCTGCTTTTTGTTCATTGCAAATACGACCAAGCCCCCATCGCTCACTTCCTGCTAAATCGACAAGATTCACCTTGCTGTACATCTGATTTACTCCATCCTGTTCAATGATAATTTGGAGGATAGAATGGCTTCTTGACGAAGCGTTGTTCATGGTCGTTTCTCTAGTAGTTCTTGATTTGAGACCAATATCAATCAACGCAAGGCACTGCTCAATATTGCTCACTCGATACTGCATCAATTTTTTCACTACGATATTACCATTCATCTCATGCACATCGAGTGGCAACATGCGTTTGTCGAACAAATCATAGACTTGTTCGTTATACACTTGCATGAAAGAAACATGCACCACAGCTTTTCGAGACGTTTTTAGTAACCCTTGAAAAATATCTTGAATGCTGCGAGGGATAATTCCAGGATTCAACTTGATATCTCCATCTAAACCAAACATTGAATGCGATTTGCCTGACCCAGTTTGACCATAAGCCATTATCGTGCAGTTATATCCCTGCAGTGCTGATTCTATACATGATTTCACTCGAGAGTAGACCTCTTCCTGCGTTGCCTTTGATCCAAAGACATGGTCGTATTGACACTGAACTTGTCGATGGCTATCAATTGAAAGAATCTTATTATTTGAAGAAACTGTTATTGAGTTTGCATTCTGATTTTCTATGGGTCGCAATCTAATGAAGACTTTGATCGCCTCCATCTAGCAAAATCGCACGGGAGCCGCTTGTATTTTTAGGCCGTGCAATTTCTCATCAATTGCACAGGTGAAGCTTATAAAGAAATTAATAAGCTTCTTTGCTTCTCATTCCATTGCCAAAAAAGGTTGAAATCTAAATCTCTTTGTGTCAAACCTTGCCTCTTCACAGCACCACAACAGTATGTGTCATTAATGCGTCTTGTGACTAAATCTGATGAAGTGAGATGTTTTTGAATCTCTATCTTGTTGGCAACGCGAGCTAAATGGATCCACGGAACCAATTTGGAAATGCGATTCATTATATCATGGTCCAATATTATTTCACACCAACGCATGTCTTACTTTCTCGCAGCACAGGAAAGAAAAGGATTGTTCTTATACAGTTTAGGCATGATAGACAAGTCAATGATATTTCTTCGAGCTTCACAAGAAAAGAACAGCTTCATACAATTATTGAACCAAGGATAATTTTAGAGTGCTGTACCTCTCTCCAAATTCTGTCTGATCTCTGCTGTATGCTTGTCATAGTCTCGGGCAAGCTTTTCGTTATATCTCTTGTTTCTCTTGTTGATACCACTGACGTCTTCAGCCTCGAACTCAACCTCCTTCTGCTTTCTCTTTTCTGCCTTTACAGCTCTTCGTTTGAGTTCTGCCGCAAGGCGCTTCGCTCCATCCCGTTCCCGTAATCTATCTTGGTCTGTATCAATCTCATCTGGATTCTTATAGTTTGTGTACAAATTGTCCGTTCTCAACGATTTCGAATTATTTTGATAATTACGAAATTGACCTTCTGGATTATGATAGTCTTTGGAAGAAAACATGTTCTTTTCAGCCATCTCCTCTTTCTTCATGGCACGATACAATGATTCATCTCCCGATTGTGTCATGGCCTTTTTCTCCTGTGCAGTCAAATTTGCACTAATTTTTGACTTTGTGTGGACAGACTTGTATTCTTTTTCTTTCCGGAGGTTATCTTGCTTGGAAGTCTGCTTCTTGTATTTCTTTTCTGCCTCTTTGGATCCCAACCTTTCTCCTTCGCTCAGCACTTCCTTTTTATTGAGCTGTCGCGACTGGTTCATTTTCATTTTTAGTTTCCGGAGCCGTTCTTGTAACTTTCCCTTTTTCGAATTGGGATTGATGGCTGCAACATCATCATCTATTGGAGATATCGTTGTATCTGTATCTCTGCCCTCCTCATTTGCGTCGTCATTGTTGCCTCCTCTTTCTTCTTTTCCTTCTTGCTCTTCGGCATCATCATCTAAATCAATTTCATCTTGATCACTGGTGGGGATTTTTTGTTTGACAACATCCACAGGTTGAGTGTCTAGCTTTTTCACAATCCCCCCTCCAACCATCATGACACCCATAGAGGGAATATCCTCTTCGCCAACCTTCAGCCCTTCCAACCGGTTCAACAATCTAGCACTCTCCTCATCTTCCATGTCAACATGACCGAATACAACATGTTTCCCATCTAAATGGCCGGTTCTTCTAAACGTAATGAAGAACTGACTGCCATTCGTATCTTTGCCACTGTTCGCCATGGCAAGGACCCCGCGCCCATCATGTTGCAGGGTAAAATTCTCATCATCAAATTGATCCCCGTAGATACTTGTTCCGCCTGTTCCATCTCCATTTGTGAAATCTCCGCCTTGGAGCATGAAAGATGGGATGAGGCGATGAAATTTGGATTGAATGTAACCATTGGGTGCTTTGCGCGTGAGAAGTGTGGTAAAATTGAGGACTGTGCGCGGGACAACGTCGGCGTGGAGGTTGAGCTTGAGAGTGGAGGGTTTTGAATCCCCTATTGATACTTCCAGGTAAGCTTTCATATTGAAGTCTTTGTGTATTCTACTTTGTGCTTGTAGTACTCGTCAGTCGTCAGGATGTATTATATGTAGGTAGCGTATAGACTATTGTGTGAATGTTAAAGTATCTCTAGAGTATGGTACTTGTGATGATGTTGTTGTTGATGATTTACAACAATGCAACATGGAAACACACACGATAAAACGGAACGTGTACAAATAGGTTGTATGTTCGGTAAATAGAGTACAGGTTTAGAGTCCCATTCAGAGATACACCTCACACCTCTCAAACAAACAACACGATTATTTTGGCTTCTAATGAGTGATGAGACAACAGACAACATGACAAACTTTAATACCCGCCCTACACACTTTACTTGCACCTTTTCGTAGTGTAGTCTAATAGTAACATTGTTTAGAAATATAGAAACTTATTAAGCTTGATCATATGTACAACGATTGCAAAACATCTTAACTCACAGGCGTGACTCACAAACAATGCTTCAACGCACAAGACTGCTGTTCATTGTTTATTCAAGTTGGCTCGGGGCCTCAAGAAAATTGAATTGTAACTACCAATAACAACAACACATGTTCACAACAATGCACTCTCCTCTAGCTAGGTACCAAGTGTAGGAATCACGAACAATCTTTCAAGGAACGTGCATTGTTCAAAATATGCGCCAATCAATAATATCCCCACATTCATGGCTTCCACAATTTTCTCATTGTCATTATTCCCTCCACCATCATCCAAACTCAGCGAAGCCCTTACACGACACAATTCTCTCAACAATTGCATCAAAACACCAGCTTCATCCCTATGCAAAGGTTTTTCCAGCCTTGCCAAAATTGCATAAATCCATGTCATCCTTTTGACCGTCACCCCGCACCCTGCCACAATATAATTCGTATGATGCGAAAGCAGCCGCCTTATAATTATTTGATCGAATTGACACATGAGCTGGGTGGAGGGTGTATACCCTCCATTTGGTATATCATACTTTTCCAATTCCAAATCAATTTCGACAGCTGAAGATTCATGGCTTAGATTATCAATTGCTGCATGAATCATGTTGATTTCCATTTCGTTACGGACTTGATTGCCTAGGCAGAATACGTGCCATGCATATATATCTTTGCTTTTGGGGACTGTTATTTTTTCGTTTGGATTTAGTTTGTTTCGCAGTTCTTCCCGACATGCATTAAGGTATACCCTGAGCGATGAAAAGTTGCTGAGCGTGCCTTCTTTCCAGGCAGTGAATTGGGATGGAGGAGGCACGTGAGTAGTGGATGGTGGAGGTCTTATTTCTAGACGATTGCTGAGTAGATAATCTCTTGCAGCTGCCGATCCATCAATCGGTGCAAAGTCATTGCTATTAATCTGTCGACATTCATCAGGGTCTGCTTGCTCCTGAATGGACTTTGATACAAATATTTCTGGGAGAGAGGAAGCTTGCTGTTTCACGAAAGCAAGATATTCCATGGCATCCATTGATGCAAGGGATGCAATCTCTAAAGGAGCCATCAGGTCTGCTTCATTATCAGGGTCCGTTGTTGCTTCAGATGGATTGCGTCGTTTCCGACGGCTCTGGGGTAGCGGTAAGCATTGTTGTTGAATGTGCATATCGATTCGTTGCTGATTGAACTAATTACTGCTGTACCGTATGATGATATTATGTTGTCTTATGTACTTCGTACCTAGAGGTACTGTTGTATGTGTTACGTCGTACGTCGCGTTAAAATGTTATGGATTATGGATTTTATGGAATGCGGTGAAAAAGTTGGGTGGCTGATGAAATGCTGAGTATGCGTCTCCTGCAAAAGTATGTTATATAGGTTATGATATATTAGGGGTGGGAAAATCAACACAATCCCTTACCTTTTACTTTTTCTAGAAGAAAAAAAGGGAAAGAAAACAATATCGCCAGCTTCTCCATCGATTGATCAACCTACTCAACAGGCAACATGGGTACGTTATGAATGTTCCTCTTCTCCTTTCGAGCAAATGATATGCATCAACTGCTACAATGAAAGAAAGAAACAAATTTATGCAACGGAGGCTGGAGTGACGGCGAAATGATCATTCTGAATTCGAAAGATTTATGGATACATGAGCCCTCATGGGTTATGTGTCACCGCATATGCACATATAGGCCAGGAAGCCTTCGCCAAGGCATCGATCGCGCTGCTGAAGAATATGATGAACCATTGCAAGCGATATATCTAACATTTTCTTTTCTTCCATGACAGTATCCCTCAAGCTTCAAAAGCGTCTTGCTGCTTCCGTTCTCAAATGCGGAGAGCGTAAAATCTGGCTTGATCCCAACGAGATTAACGAGATCTCCCTCGCTAACTCTCGTCGTAACATTGCTCGTCTCAAGCGTGACGGACTTATCTTCAAGAAGCCCACCGTAGTCCACTCCCGTGCCAGAGTTTCCCTCAGAAACGAGGCAAAGAGGAAGGGAAGACATACTGGTAAGTAATCATCATAAGTGAAGGCCTTCGTATTTCGTATTAGTGAATGGAATTGGACAGAGTAGACAATATAGAATGATGGGAAATCAATGAAGACAGTTGTCAGAGTAACAGAATGAGAGAGTGGTCAACGGAAAACAAAACACTGTGAAAGGAACCCAGAATTAAAACCAAGAGATGCCCTGATCTACGTCGCTTCGGTTGATTGAGTTTCCATCTTTTTCAGCTAGACTAGAGTTGGATGGGGCTAGAGCAGCGGAGGATACCTCAAATGCGTAGAAATATGCAGGTGATTTATTCTCAACCGGCCAGACAACCGGGGGTCCGTTATCCACGCATGGCGAGAGCATCCTACTCTTGTCGTGTACTATTTATCACTGTGACTATATCTATCCAAAAACAAAGACTGCAACTCTTCTCCCATCACCACTGTCGAGAAGGATGATGCAATGATGATTGAATCCGGATTATATAATTTGCAATACACATTTGTCTCACATCACTGCCCTTTGTTATAATATAGGAACCGGAAAGCGTCGCGGTACTGCAAACGCCCGTCTACCCGTCAAGGTTATCTGGATGCGTCGTGTCCGTGTCCTTCGTCGTCTGCTCAAGAAGATGCGTGACGCAAAGAAAATTGACAAGCACATTTACCACACCCTTTACATGCTCGCAAAGGGTAACCAATTTAAGAACAAGCGTGTTCTTCTTGAGACCATCCACGATAAGAAGAGAGAGATGGCTGAGGAGAAGGCACTTTCCGAACAGGCAACTGCTAGAAAGAGTAGGGCCAAGGCTCGTTTGGCTAGAAAGGCTGCCAAGGAAGTTGTTTCCGAAGAGTAAACCCTTGTAGTCTAACCAATAAAGAAAAAATTGATTGAATGTATTAATTGTGGAGGAACACGCATCGTCTTGATTCAAAAGTTAATTGATAAATACATCTAGACATGTAAGATCAATAACATTGTTAGATTCTCTTATATACTACGGTTAAATCAGGTGCATTGGTCGCCGCTGATGAGATTGAATGCTCTGGATGTCTTGAGGTAGGTCTATATGTTGTGTGGATAGCGCATTCGTCATAGGCTTCTTTTGCATTTGCTTTGTTGCTGTCTTGGAGTTGACAGTGCTGATTAAAGAGGCAGACTCCTGGAAAAAAGCTGGAGCAAGCCGAATGAAGCTGTATGCCGCACTTTTCCCATCCTCTACTGTATTACTTTCTTTATGAAAAGCCACGTAACCGTTTCTGCGCATTTCGAGGAAGAAATCATTGACCTGGTACGGTGCCCCGTGAAGCTCAATCAAAATCTGAGTTATGAGCGAGTCCGAATCTAGAATATCCATATATGTTGACCACTCGCATCCATCATTGCAATCTATGCTTAGCACATCAATTGCGTGTCCATCGTGACCAAGCTGAGCTATCGTCTCGTGAAATGTAAGATAATTTTTTCTTCCAAGGTGCGAGTCGCTCTTTCCCTCTATTCCCCAACTATGAATTGCAACATTAGCCAGGGTGAGGAGATGTTTAATCCTCTTTTCACTCCAATGCGGTGCGAACACATGTATTTCGCATTCATCGCCCAACTCATCTCGAATATCCTTGATAAATCTGGATGGATTTCCTGCTCCATCATTAAAAGCGTAGACCAAAGAACCGCCACCACCCGAATGTATTTTCTCTCGACTGGATGCAACAATTCTTTGGGGGTCGCAGAGCCATTTGGGGGTTTGCAGATGTAAGTGTGGTTGATGATCGTGTGCAACTCCCATTTGCATTTCATTCAAGCACGTGAATTCACCATCGTAATTGTCTCTTTAGAATGACAAACGAAGAAGCATTGAGATAAAGATGACATATATAGCTTTCAAAGATGTTGTGACACATACATGCACATGCACGTACCTAAAGAAGAGGTGAGCTGATTTCTGAATAGAAGCATTATCATGTTGTCCCATCTCTGCTCCGTGATTCACATCTATATGCCTTCGTTTATTCCGCACATCATTGTCAACATGCCGATGCTGTTTTTGATATCTCATTTGATATTTGACCCAATTCGCATTTGAGATACCATCAAAAAATCCATAGGATTGCGAGTAGGCTTTGTTTGTGATTATAGTCTGTGATTGTATCACTCCTTTTAGATCATCAGTGAAGTGATGAGTAGAAATAATGAACTGGTTTTGGTAGATAAGCACAATTGAAAACAAAAAGATGAAAACGATTGACTTGCGCGTTCTGCCAAGCTTGCTTTTCATGTTTCTTTGTAGCGATCGAGGTGGAAGCGAGGCTTACAAAGGTATGGGGTATGGGTGATTTTACCACTGCCTACTCTAGAATCTAGCTAGAAGCTGTAGTAGGTAGAGTTAAGGTGTCAAGAGTCAAGAGGCAAGAGGTGAAAGCAAATTTGTGAATTATAATTTGAGGTTTGTGGTGAACTTCTTCGGAGAATAGTTCTTCGAATTTTAGGCTATTTGAAGTCATCTCTTTCCCTTTGCCGCGCGCTTCAGCACTCTACACTCGGCAATCTGCAATCTGCAATCGCAAGCGCAAGTACCATAGCAATCGCAAGCGGCAAGCTAGCATGCTACTGCTGCAAGCGGCAAGCAAACAGCAGATCATAGATCACAGATCAAACGACGATAGGCAACTAGCTAGCTACAACATTTCACAGCAGCTTTTGTTGAAAGATTTTGCATTCTTCAGAACTTTGCAAGTTGCACGAGCGTACAGTCTGCAATGAAAGGGAGAAGCGTAGATTTGATGATACCATACCGTATGGTATTATCTTCTGTTCCACATCCTTTTCATATGATTTTATCGAAGTTGCCTTCCACGACCGAATGCAAATTCAATACATCTTCAAGTTTTAGAACTGTAGACGCAACATAAAATGCACCTCTATCCTTCAACAAAGATGCATCTTGTTTTTATACACTTTAATGTCCTCAAAATATGGGATTAGGACATCACGTAGATGATGTAGTAGTTTCATTGGTCCCATCAACCAGCATTTTTCCTTATCAACTGCCACGGGTAAGAGACACACAGACAGGAATGATCCCCAAAATAGGGTACGGCATCCCAAAGGAGGACGTTCTTACGAACCGACACTCTCCATATCTACAAGTTTTTGGTTTTAAGACGAGCACCAAAGCAATGGCCAGGTCAGATATGAAAATGGTAGCATTAGATAGGGCTTTCCGATCCATGTCACTGCCAAGGCAAGATATAACAGGACTTGAAAGGGAATAAAATTTACTTCCAGCCATGCAGTAGTACAAATGTTTATTTCGAAAGCTCCAAATCAAGCTAAAGAATGATAACAATGAAAGAACTCTTTATTTTATCCGCGCCCTAATTTTCTTACAGTTCTGCATCAGTTGATGCATCCAAGAAGTGGCAGTTAAAGTCTGGCGTCTGGCGAGAAGATACATCATAGTTGTCAATTTCATTACGTCTACGAGTATGTTCGTCAACAAAGTAGTACATAGTATTATAATACAAGTCAATCATTTGATACTACAGACAATATTACAATGCAACAACATCCAAGGTGAAAGTATGCTGTATCGCATCACAACCATGATCATCCGATGATACACAAACAACCTTGAATCAAATGACAACCAACTTTTTGGTCCTCTTCTATTCCAGCACCAGCATTGGCACCTTTCCTAATTTGAAATTCTTCATATGGAAAGAGGACTCTCTATCATGATTCACGATCCGTAGTGCGTCTTCTACAAAAAGCGTGGAATCGATTCCATGCTTTCTTGCCCTTAGTTAATCCTCTCTTTTCCTTTATTCATTCCAGTTATCTCAACTTTGTGGTTTAGGTCAAGCGTGGTTTAGAGCAAGCAATAAAACTACGATACGTATGCACGACAAAATGGCATGCAGAACACAGGATAGTCGCACGTTTACTGTACATTCAACATTATGTTAACATCTGCAAAATACAAAA
>Ga0306864_1000100_pt1 | contig 39832 bp, 31 predicted proteins | sample AntRauTorckE5430_FD_190448 | JGI IMG/M metagenome (GOLD analysis project Ga0306864, IMG submission 190448) | Saline lake microbial communities from Rauer Islands, Antarctica - Metagenome Torckler E5 #430 (v2) (version 2) | ecosystem: Environmental > Aquatic > Non-marine Saline and Alkaline >...
GAGTTTCTTTCGTGCTTCATTCTTTTCATATTTGAGACCCATTGTAAAGCGGCTTAAGGCATCTCTATAAAGATTGAGCGCTTGTTCATATTCGCCTTCATTATCAGCTGTGATTGCTTTTGATACTATATCAATTGCATCAGGGATGAACTTGTTCTCCATAGTCTCTTGTAAGTATTATAAGCATTTCTGTTCTTTTGCCTTCTTCTTCAGTCATGCTCCTTTTTTGGCGAGCTGGAAGCTGGAAAGGATCGGATTTTTTGCTAAAAAGAATAGCCTGTAGCTGACGACAAAGGAGAAATCGGAAGCACCAAGTCGCAAGCACCACGCCGTCGTCGTCAGTCGTTTCCCATCACAAATCAATCTACCTGACTTCCTAATCAAAATCAAGAAAGTGCACCAGTCGCTTCACCTTTGAATGAAATGCATCCTGCACAGTAAATTTTAATTCTGACCGATTTTCGTATAAAACATACATAAATTATATATTATAGCTGAGTGTAAACTACTTCAATTCCATCCCTGAATACGCAAGTCAAGAACTTCCCCGATCCAAAAAGCATTTTTTGTATGATCAGCATAGTCTCCATCCGTTGAATGAGGATGTATTAGAACCGATAGCGTATCATGCTCTTTAGTTATAAACTCCTTGACGATGTTCCAATTCAATCTATTTCCAAAGCTTCCGAAATCTGCCTCCCACATTGGAACAGGGTGCGGACCAATAGGTATATCTTTTGGAGAATAGAATCGCATCCAGGTGAACTCTTGCTTCATCTTATCTCTTAAATCCATGGCTTTTTCTCGCTCTTCTGGGCCGTCGTAGTACACATGAACATCGTATGGATTTCTTTCTTGAAGAGTGTATGTGTGAGGTAATTCATCGTTGACTTCTTCTGTGACCATGCGAAGTCTGCTTGTCTCTCCAGAATAATAATGAATATTACCATTGTTTGGATTCACAAAAAGAAATAGCTTTTTGGCCAGGGGCGTGGGCATAGACTTTTGTTTTTTAGTCGATTGCGTAGTTGGAACGACGCAAAAGGCTCCAGCAGATAATACACCGATGAAGAAAAGAGTAACTCCGAACATTGCTGAAATAAAGTTGGCACTTGATATGGATGGACAATGGATTTGAATGGACTCGTTAAAAGATATTGGTAAAATATTGATGTTTCATGTCATCATGATGGCAGTGGTTGTTACTTTCACTCGTGTGTTGTGTGGTTTTGACAAAAATGTAAAATGTGTTTCCACAATCCCGGTCTGACACGGACAGAAGACCTCAGACTTGTATTGCCTTCATGCTCTTCTGCATCCCTCTTGGCATTTATTACAAGCCAATCTCGAAATACTCTACTGGTAGCTAGTTACAAGCATAACGCTAAAATATGTGGTCAAGCAGGTATGAAAGAATTGATGTAGATGATACGAAAAGAAGGATTACTAAAGTAAATTTATTTCGTACCATGTTCATGTGAATGTGTAGAAAAGACTAAATAATATTTTTAAACTTTAAACAAGCCTGTCCCCATGTTGACAAGGTTAGGGTTTTTAACCCATTTTTATTTCTCTCCGAGCACATTTTAGTTACTAATAAAATAACGGATAGATCGATCAGTCATTGTCGTTGTCGTTGTTGAACTCCTTCTTTTGAAGCGCCAGATGATGATTGATGATTGATGCCAGATGACCATAGTTCTTCATGCTCGACAAACCAAACAGCTTTTCTACTCACTTTAACACCTATAGGTGCGTTTGCTGTTAACTTTAGATTCCAAGTCAGATCAGATTCTACAAATGTATCATTCCATTCACTGCCAAGATTGAATCGAAGGAGCAACAGCTAGAAAAGAGACACTCAATTGAACACTAATCGTGCCAACTTGACAGGCAACGACTGATTCGATCAAAAATCTAGGATGATGGTTCTAGCATTAATAATCACCCCCCGACATCATCTCTAACACTGTTAATTTTTCCCTATAACAGCATCTAGCTTTTAATATTAGCTTCAATTTTTCCAACGGATATGCACTCACTAAATATAATGCAGAAAACTATGGTAGAAAGTCCCAAGAACAAAATGAGCAAACCCTTTTTGGGAGGCACAAATGGTGGGCAATTCAACGATGAATATGATATGAATGCTTTTGAAAAGACGAAGAGAAAGCATTACATCCCTAGAAAGGTTAATTATGACACGTGGGAAGCTACCCCTAACATTGCAAACCTTCCTAGCTCATGTGATGACGAAATGTTTGATGACTACATTATTACCACAGTCGATCTGAACATGGTTAAAAACGCTGCTGCTAATTCCTTGAGCGCTTTGGTTTCACAAGTGTATGACTCAAAGACAGAAGTTACAGATGCAAATTGCTTGAGGGTGAGTTTAATACGATTTATAATTGGACCCTACTATCATGTTCCAGAACAAATGTGTTCTCTACTGATGTTTCCTTTGATATTGCGATATAACTAATTTATGTTGCCGTTCCTTTACTCTTCACTATTCCAGGCACTCGATTGTGTTGCTCAACAATATGCATGGGGAAAAGTTGGGTCGGATGCATTAGTTGCTCGCCTTAAGTCATCTCAGCACGATGGCGGACATGTCGTTGATGAGGGTGCTCCTTACGCCGAACTTTGGATTGGAACTCATCCCAATGGAATGTCTAATATTGAAGTTCCAGATATAGAAAGTATGTCTGGCAGCAGCAAATTGATTCCGTTGGTAGATTATGTACAAGAAAATCCAGAGATGCATCTTGGAGTTGTTGGTGAAAGTGCACCCTCTGATGACTACGATCTTACATTCCTTTTCAAGGTACTCAGTATCGAAAAGGTTCTTTCTATCCAGGCTCACCCTGATAAGCAGTTGGCCGCACAGCTTTTCACTGATCACCCCCATATATACAAAGATCCTAACCACAAACCCGAGATGGCAGTAGCCCTGACTGATGATTTCGAAGCCTTGTCTGGTTTCCGTCCCATGCTTGAAATTGCATCGAACCTGCTCGACTATCCCGAATTCTCTGATCTCATTGGAAAATGCAGATACGATTTTCTTGAATTTATTGCTCAAAAGCGCGGTTTGGATCCCAAGCCCATCCTAAAGAATATGTTTCACGTTTATATGGCCGCAGATGATTCTTACGTGAAGAAAAACCTTGAGCTCCTAGACAACCGTCTTGCAGAGAAAGAGAACCTTACTGAACTTGACAAATTGATTGTCAAATTGGCACAGCAATTCCCTGGAGATTCAGGAATCTTTGCTCCAATCATGTTCAATTACTTGAAATTACAAACTGGCGATGCATTTTACATTGGAGCAAATGAACCTCATGCATACATTCAAGGAGATATTTTGGAGTGTATGGCATGTTCGGATAATGTAGTGAGAGCGGGACTTACTCCTAAACTCAAGGACGTGGAAACTTTGGTAAGAATGCTGACTTACAAATGCACCATGCCTGAGATTACAAGGGGTAAAAGAAAGGATCAATGCTGCACATTGTACGTGCCACCAATTGAAGATTTTGCCATGGAGATTGTAGAGGTTGAACCTGGAAATTCCTACAAGTTGGAAGATGTAAGATCTCCATCTGTTCTTTTAACTTTAAATGGATCAGGTATTCTCAGACAAGGCAAGGTTCAGGACTTCCATGCGTCATTTGGTAAGGCTGCCTTCATGAGCGCCAACACCACTGCCACGATAATTGCAGATGAAAATGGACCTGGGCTAAAGATTGTGCGTGCACTGTCCAATGTTCATCTTAATTCTCGCTTAAATTCCCTCTAAATGTTGGAATGTTATAAAAACGAAATCTACCCCATCCACATGTAATGGATACCAATTGTTTTTCATCCTTGTATTGGATCGCAATCAGGATAGGATGCCGCTCATCATCGTGTAGTTTCAAATTTTAGCATCGGTCTGTGTACGAAGACGAAGGATATTTTTCCGCGGTAGCTTTTGTAACCAAATGGTCAAATGACTGGATAAATGTCTGGCGGGACCTGCGGAATTTTTAAACGGAGCCTTGATTTACATTGCAACGGTGGAAAAGAGCCTATCCAAATTCAAATAGTGGGATTTTTTCGCAAAAACGACGAAACTTTTCACCAACACCAACAAACACCAACAACCTATACTACTTCGCACTTCGACTACTTGTCTCCTACTAAACCAACTGATTAAAACAATCCCCATCAAATCTCTCACCTTACTTAATTAAAACACCGCCTTTATCCAGAGAAAGCTAGCATTATGTTTAAGCGCATTTTTGTTGCTCTAGCTCTAGCATGCTTGAGCGTACGTGGTGTGGAGTCCTCCTACCGTGATGCTACGTGTCCTTTGTGCAACCCTAACTATAGTGATGAGTATAATGCATACTTGGAGAAGCATGCTGGTCATTCGCATTCTATGAAAAAGCCAAAAAATTCAAAGTCACCAAAGGCACGCAGTCCATCACCCAGTCCATCACCCAGTCCATTACGCAGTCCATCACTTGACGAAGATGAAAACAATGGTATGTTTGTGCATTCAATTGTTATTTACAATGTCCAAAATTTGCTTATCTCACCAGCGCGATTTCCCTCTATAGCCGACACTACAATTGAAGTTGCAATTCCAGAATTTCAATTGAACTTCACATTGGCTAACCCAGAAACAAGAAGAAGATTACGTATCCCTTTTAGTGCTGAAAGAAGTTTGCACACAGATTTGGAAATGGAAATCTATAATCTAGTCGATGCCTACCTCTTTCAGAAAGCGAAATACCCATGGCCACTAAACGTTAATCTCGAACAAAGCGAAGCTACAGTTGGAAATGAAACAAGTTCAAACATCATCTCTACATTCAAAGGTCAAATTGAACTTGATGAGTTGAACTCCAACATCACAGTAACAGAAATTCAAGCAATGATGACTGAATTGTTTGATGATAAGAAGGAAGATTTTATCCAGAGTGTTCAAAAGTCGGAAATGGATGCAATGCAACGCGTAAGAGATGTTGCCCTTTCATTTACAGGCAATGCCGGGGACGGATCTGGATACAGTGATCCTGGTTACGATGGCGACTTATTTAATCAGCCTCAAGATAATGATCAACCTGAAGATGATGATGTTCCTGTTGGCCTTGTTCAAAACTTGGAACCCTCAAATCACACTGCCTCCATTGCAGGAGCATCGGCCGCTTTTGCTGCGCTGGCTATGTTCGCGTACGTTTATCGTAAGCGTAATGCGAACGAGAAGGAGTATGAATTGACTGGAGACTTTCCAGATACGATTGAAAATGATCTGGATCCAACAGACTCTCCTCAGAGTGGTGAGCATGAAATGACGAGATCATTGGGCATTTGGAAAGGAACTAGTCTAAGTGGTATTGCTGCTGCGGGGCCTGTGCGCAGTGGTCTCAGCTACCTGGGAGCTGCTGCCAAGTCGTGGTCTACCCATGGAAGTTCCATGAGTGATCTTGCTGCTGGTGCAACTCAGGAAGAATTCGTAGAGCATGGTATGAGGGTTGACATTTACGGGACTGCCCAAAAGAACAAGAAGCCATCAAAAAAGAGGACACAAAAGGTGAAGATGATGCTGAAAAAAAACTCCCCTCTCGGAGGTGAGCTCTCGAGTGGTTTGGAGCCCATAGTGGAGGTGAATAGCGCTGTTTCTTGCGGTAGCAGTAGTGCCAATGGTAGAGAGTCTTGGCAACAAGGAAACCAAGAGATCAACGACGCGCCACCTCTTCTTCCAGCATTATCTGTGTCGTCAGCACCGTCTGACGAGACTCCTTTAAATGATATCAGTAACTTTTCGTATGGTAATGCGCTCGCGCTACCAAGCATTGGGACTCCGGATTACGACATATCTTTCAATACTCCAATTGCTACTCCTCCTTATGATAGTTTGAATATGGAAGGCATGACACCATATGGAGACATGAGTGGGGTTAGCGGAAGTCCAAACATGTCACAGAACACTTATGCCACAAAGGAAACACCACTTCAAATGCGATGCTTGAAATTTGACACTGGTGGCGCCATGTCAGATTTTTCGTCCTCTGATAAATCAGACAAGTCTGTAAATAGTTGTCTCAAGGATATGATGGATGCAATCAATCCAAATAATTCAGATAGTTCTTCGGATGGCTGTGTGAAGGATATGCTTGCCGATATTGACGGTTGCGCAGTCAAGTTGGTGAATGATAATAGTGTTTCTGGGTCAAAATTAGATGAGAATAGAGGCGCGAAACAACATGTAGAGGAGACACAAATTACTCACGGTGCAGTCAAGGAGTATATCAGTTCTGATATGTCTGCAACAGGGAGCATTGAGGATTCAGATATGGACCAGTCTTTTGTTTGTCCTCCCGAAGTCAACGTGGATCATGAAAAGATGATCATTACTGATGAAGTTTCAGGGAAGTCTGATGGTGGCAGCAAAGATGATGTTGACATCAGAAATGCAGAGACCCTCCAAAAAGTTGTTAAATTTACACATGATGACAAGGTCGGGAAAGAAAATTATGATGGGGTTCCACTTGCAGAATTATCTGGTGAGCTATCTGATAGCGAAAGTGACACTATCTCGTTGATTACCATTGATCGCTTCAGCACCAAAGAGTAGATAATAGTTCATGCGGGGCTTGTGTTATGAATAGACATCGTGAGGGAAATGATGCGTGCGGTTGACCTGTAAATTTGGTAGCCGCTATGAACGTAAACTAATTCTCATTCTATTATGGAAAATGGCAAAACCATGATTATGGGTTATAAAGTATAAAGGCTAGAGCGAGAAAAATATCTCTGTTCCAGTCTGTTTCCGAAATTAATTCGACGAAAGAAATAATTCACTTCATCTTTCATTTGCGTCTTCTTCGCTAAATAGATTAGAGAGCAACGCCCAATCCTCTGCACTGAGCTTGGGTTTCTTCATCTTTTCGTAAGCAATTGCTCTTCGTGCGAGGCAAGCTTTTACCATATTTACTCGTAACTCTGACCCAGGGCGTGGAATACTACCAATCGACGCTGCATGAGTTACCACACCTACAGATACAGTCGATTTCCGTAACTCGTCTAGAACAAAGGAGCAGTCTTTGATGCAATCAAAATACTGCAGGGTGTAGAGAAATGCAGCGGATCGGTTTGAGTATGCTTGCAGCAGAGTAGTATCCATTTCAATAGCTTGACTGTAGATTTCGATAGATTCTTGGCCTCGACTATGACCAAAAGCAATATCAGCATTGCGCTTGTACTCGTATGCAACCAATGCCTGTTCAATTCTTTCAACATCAGCATTGATGGACACATTTTTGGAGTCAAGTGTGAAAGCATTTTGAAGTTTGACGAGTGACAATTTCAGATTGTTCTGCCCGCCTAATAAGCAATAGGACGATGCCATTCGAACATAGATCTTTGTCCGCATGGCATTGGAGATTGAAACATCCAAATCGGTAATTGTTCCACCGACAATATTCAAAGCCTCTATACAGTCGTGAAGACAAAGGTCTGGCTCTTCAATTAGGAGATAGCATGCTGATCTATTCATGAAAGCGTTGAGGAACAGCGCATCCTTTTCAATGATTGAAGAGTACGCATTGATTGCGGCCAAATAGTCTCCCCCTTTGAAAAAATTGTCGCCCTTGCACTTCAACCAAGTATGGTCTGTGTCCGAAATTCTTGAATACTCCGTGTTAAAGTATTTGTTCGCCTTCAAATATGGGCGATTCTTCACAATAAATGCTCGCTCTTGATGTTGAGTAGACTCTCTCATTGGTGTTTTAAAGAATCGTGGAGTATGTGTGAACTTGACCACTGTTGCTGGCCTGACCGAGGGCGTGGAATCGATTGATGCAGCAGTATTATTTAGGGACGTGGCATCAATACATTCAGCTCTCTTCGTGCTGGTGCCCGCATCTAAATGCTTTCTTGTCCCAGCAAAAAGAATGGACTCATAAACTGTATCTTCGGCAGACTGCTTTTCCTTATTCTTCATATCCTCGATCTGTGCTATCTCTTTCTTGTCGATTCTCATCTGTTCTCTCAGTGTTTCTCTTTCCTCTTCCAACTTTTTATCTACAGCTTGCTTGTGCAAGAATTTGATTTCGTCGTCTCTTCGTTGAATCGAGGCTTTTTTGCGCTCGTTGCTTTTCTCTTTCGATCCGTCAAATGTGAGGACTTCCCAGTGTCCCTCTAAAGCTTTGGTCAACTGAAGATGAAGGACTCCCCTCCCCTCGTCGACTCTTTTCAGCAGGGATGAAGGGATGACTGCGTTCGCAAGATCTAGAATAAGAAGAAAGGGAGCATGTGAGACCTTTAGCACTAAGTCAGAAACGTAAATATCAGCATTTTGTAACGAGTTGACTTTGAAGGGCAAAGAAATGAAAAGATTATTCTCTGTTTGTTTCCACTCGTATTCAATTGAAATTGGCATGGGTCAACAAGGTGGCCTTGGTAAAGAGGAAAATTGGTTGGGAATAAGTGAAATGTGGGATGAAAGAATAGCTTTCGAATTTCAAAAAAGTTCTATAATAAATATCTTATCACAGACTACCATTCATGATTAGCTCTAGCAACTGCTAGCAAACAATAATTAGCGTTCACTCAAAAGAAAATGATCATCGCTAAAACTATAATGAGATCTATTCTCGTGACTCTCCTCTTTACTTCAATGCTCGCACAATTCGCCGAACCAGCTCGTACTTCATCTGTAGTATTACAGAGAAGCAGTAATGATGTGGGAACTGGAACAGCTAGCTTCAAAAGGAAGCTACACAAATCGTGAGTAGAATCGATTCGCGTTCATTCAAATGAATAGAAGTGTTACATTGATAATGAATTATTTCCCTGGCGGCAAACTGACATCGTGCTCTACTTATACATACAGTGACTCTTCTGCCGCAAAGTCTACCAAGTCCTCTAAAAGCAAAATCACCAAATCTACGGAAAGCTCATGGTCCTACAAGTCATTCAAGTCATCCAAGTCAAAGCCTACGAAATCAAGTAAGTTAATGAACAGCCGCAAGGTCAAGAGCGGCAAGTCAACAAGTAGTGACACAGCCAAGTCTCCCAAGGCATCTTCTTTACATTTTACGAAATCAAGCGAGTCGGTGAAGAGTCCTAAGAAATTCGCCGTGGAGTCTCACAAGTCCTCTAAGGGCGAGAACTCCGAGTCTATGGTAAGCTCATGGTTGCACAAGTCCCCGAAATCGTCCGATTCAAAGTCTACGAAATCAAGTAAGTCAATGAAGGGCCCCAAGGTACCTACCAAGTCCTTTAAAAGCAAGAACACCAAATCTTCTAAGAGTGATGCAGCGAAGTCTTCCAAGGGGTCTTCTGTTCAGTCCTCCAAAAGCAAAAGTTCCAAATTCTCTAAAAGCAAAAGTATCGAGACCTTTAAAAGTAAGCGTTCCGAATCCTCTAAGAGCAAGAGTATCAAGTCCTCAAAAGGCAAGAGGAGCAAAGACAGCAAATCCGCCAATAGTCCAAAATCCTTGAAGAGTGAGATCAGCAAGTCTACCAAGAGCTCAAACACGGATTCGCCATCCAAAACGAGTCCTGTCTCCACAATGCCTACCGGAACCCCAAGTCGTACTGGTGTCTCTGCAATGCCTATTGGAAGCCTAAGTCGAACTGGTGTCCCAACCTCAAGTCTTATGGAAGTTTCTCTCAGTCCTTCAACATCGCCCTCAGTAGCTGTCATGACGAATAGAACCAACACAGAATTTGACGGGATGGTGGTATGTAGAGAGCCACTGAGCACAGATGTCGAGACCATCGTGAATATTGACTATCAGCTGACAATCGGAAGTACTGATATAGATAGCGAGGAAGAAGTTAACAGCATTTTGGAAGATTTAGAAAGAATGATAGCGGCACATCTATCTACGACCTCTTGTAAGTACCAAGAGAGAAAGCTCCGTAAGATTGCCCGTCGCTTGGAACTTGTACAAATGGAGTTTTCGGGAACAAGAACGATGAAAGGTAAGATGTTATTATGCCAATTATGCATTTTCTCTTCGGATTTCATGTCTAAGCTCATTTCATTACAATAATGCAGCAAATTCATGTGTCTCCGGAAGATCTGAAATTACCTGTACTGTTGAAGCAACGAGTGAAGTCAGAATAGTTACCAACTCCACTGAAATTAATTTCTCCATGTGTGCGCTTTTGAAACAGATAGAGACATTCTTTGCAAGCGTGTACAGTCCAGGCAATATCGAAAATGCCGACGAACTTGTTTTTATGAGATCGGATAAAGACAGTTCTTGCTCCAACATTTATGGAATCATTAAAGATAAGAATGGAACTGATCGCGAGGGCCGCAGAGTCTTCATTGGTTGGTGGCTCGCTACATCTCTCACGGCTTTCATAGCTATTATTTTCATAAAAAATGGATGTAAAACACGAAGAGAAAGACTGAGAGACAACGCATATTGTGAAGATGAAGCTTATTCAATATAGGATTTAGATGATACTAATAAAACAATTCTTGATTAACTCCTCACTGCTCATTTAGATTTGAGCAAACCTCAAATCGTAACCATGACTCGCTCTGGTTTTTGTATTGGTCTTACGATATATTTTATATTTCCAATCACCATGTATGGGTGGATCACCATGCATGGGTGGCGAACCTCGGGATTAGCTGCATCGCTTAGTTGGTAAGGGTAGTCGCAAAACATTATAGATTCACTGCACTGAATCCTAGATTTCATTGGAATTTAATTTTAGCAGTGATCCTAACACATGTGTTTTCATCAGATTGACCACCAGGTGTGATTCACGAAACTACAATCAAAGTGCAACGATAATTATTTTTGGTGACCTCCTATTTGATTGTTAATGATTTTCTCAATGGACAATGAATACAAGGGAGCAAATGCAAATAACTGAAACGCTTGCAGCATTACAGGCAAGAGGAGACCACTTCACCAGACAACTTCTTCAGGAGAAACAAAGAGTGTCTCAACTTGAAGCAGCCTTGAATGATTTGACTGAAGAGATCTCTGAAGTGAGATGTGAAAATAAAATAAAGGCAATTGGTCTCTTGAACAAGCATGCCACGACAACAAAGAATGCGTATCAAAGAGTTGATGGGCTTGACCCGACGAGATTGGCAGAAATTAACCAGAAGAAGCTAGTGAGTAACCTCGAAGGAAGACTAAACAAGGCTCTTGTCCGACAGAGCAGCATCGAGGGCGGAAACAGTGCCATTAAAGACAAGATTGACAAGCTGCGAAGAAAGGTTGCTAATGACAGTATAAATAGAAAAGTAATGGAAAAACGGCTAAAGCAAATACAAGATGGTGTCGATAACATCATGAAACGAGCTGCTTCTGTATCGGAGCAGAGGGACAAGATCATTAGTTTGCACAATCAACTTGAGAAGGAGAACCTGGATGAAAGAGAAAAGTTCAATGAAAAGTACATGGAATTATCGAAATATATTGACGAACAGAATCAAGTACTAGAGAGCAGTATCAATCAGGTTACTTCAGACGTAGACAACAAGCTACAATGTGTTGAGAGAAGGCAAACAATCCGTAGCAATGCTGATAAAGTTGATAATCTTAACCCAGTTGATGAAATGAAAGCAATTGATGCGAAATTATTAGACTTAGAACGCCAGGTTGGCACTCGTAAAGAATCGCTGGAACTGGTGGAAGAGAAGAACGCGAAATATAAAGAGTCGTTCGAAAGACTGCATCAAGTCAGTGGTCTTGAATGCACTGATGATATCATCAAAGCATTCGTGTATCATGAAGATGAGTCTTTCTCTATGTTTAATTATATTCAAACAGTGAACCAAGGGTGTGATAATCTCTTCGAAGAGAGGATGAAGCTTGAACGAGAAATATCATCTTACGACCAAGAACAAAATAGAAAGGAAAATGATCGAAAATTGGTTGTTGATGGATACACCAAACGTCTCGCAGAGGTTCGAGAGGAGAAGGAGAGACTGCAGGAGGCAAATAGAGAACGAAAACTGACAGTGTCGGAGATTGCAAACAATGTGCATAGGCTGCATGTGAAACTGAAGTGCTCTCATCTTGAGAATGACGCACCAGTTGCAAGAATCCCAAGAGCATCTTCAGAAAGAAAAATTACAATGTTTGCAGGTGAGCTAATTTCTGGGCAAAAGATATTGCATCATATGCAGTTGATAGAAAGGAGAGCTATACAAATTATTGCTGAATATGCGAGGACCCCTGATGATAAAACAAAAAGAATCCAAGGTCGTCCAAGTGAACTTCCAGTGAGTCTATATGAATCGAATAGTTACATGTTTAGTTTCCATGGTTCTTTTGATATCTTACATTTCATTTTTAACAGTCGCCCAAGTCGTTTGATAGATTCTTAACTACTGCACGCACGAATACTTCAAAAGATAGTTATACGACAAGCGATGAGGAGGATTCAGACGATGAAGAGAGTGGAAATGGAAGGCCGGTATCAGTGCATGACATGCGACGGGCAGCCGCTGAAAAGATGAATAAGCCAATGACCCCAAATCATTGCATTGGTGATTTCTTCCAGTGATGAATGTTGGGTGCTGAATCCAGCATATTTTATATAACATATTTCTATTATCATGAAAATACACAACTTGAAGGTTATCTAATTATGCGAAATAACCTTTCATTGCATTGCCTCGCTTGCAATTGGTTATCACCTGCGGTGTTTCGAACGATACGAAGCAGGTCATAGTAAATTCTAATCATCACTCCCGAAAACTCCACGTCAAGTCTAATTCCATTTAATGCATCATAATATTTACTCTTATACTTCGAATGCTGGTGACACTCCATATGGTTTAGATTACTCTGTTTTTTTACAGGCATTCTTTACCATCTTATCAACCCATGATCCATGAATATATGAGGCAAGGTTCATAATTCTATGTCCCGCCAAAGTAGATTCCGCCAGTTCATCTGCATAAAATGAAAAACCCTTTTTCACAAATTCCTCCTTGGAAGCCCTGAGAAAGGCATCTCCATACACTCCCTGTACAGAGTTGCCTCCTGCCGATGACATTATCCTTCCTGTTCGAATGGAATCAGGAACTTGTTGACGAGAAGAAGGATTCAACACCATCATTTCACGAAAGATATTCCTCATTCGATTATCCAGCAATTGGATGACCGGATCGTCACTTCTCATGGTTGCCACCGTTCTACTCCGAATACTCCCCTCTTTGACAGAGTCAATCTCCAAAGACGGATTCAAGACAATTGTTAATTCCATCACTGCATCTCCTACGCCACGCTCAAATAATTCCTGACTCCCCACAGTCTTATTCCCCATGGCCCGAATCAATTTCTGTCTACAATCTTGCACAATGGAGTCCAAGGGATCTTGACGAAGCATAGACGCAGCATCCCCCGAACCGCCAATACTTGACGCAATAAAAGCTAGAGCTGATCCAACCACTGAAATTTTGGTTGTCATCCGAATAGCTTTAACAGACATGATGTCAAGATAAAATATTTCAGGCATGTAGAAAGGAGAATTCAGTTCTCCAATCGTATCTCCCTGTTCTACGGAAGATGCATTTCTTGGGCTACGAAAGAGAATGCTGTCAACCCATCCGATTTGAAGCAGGATTTCTCTTCTTCTTTGATCTGAATGGAGGAGTTCCTCCTTTTCAATGTCGCAATTTTGAACAATTTCCTTCAACCAAGTCCTTGTATGCGGCACAAGATTCTCTTTCCCATTGGCGCCTTCGCCAGTATCACGATCTGTACTCAACGCCATGTGTTCAACACTTGCATCAAATCTTGTTTCAAAATCGCGTCTCAGATATTCTTTCCCAAGAGCATGAATCTTTGGTGCAAGTATATTTCCCAATTGGAAATCGGCAATATCGGTCTGTGTCTGATCGATCTTATCGTGTAGAAATGTTGCCGATGCGAGAATGAATTCCTTGCACAAAATCGTAATCTTTCGATGCTCCAATGATGATTCTCCATTTGCAAATTCATCATCGTCATCATCATCATCATTATCTGGATTAGGCAATGTCAATGTCAACGCACCATCCGCCTCATCCTCTAATCCATCCCTGTTCTGCAAACCTTTGGCAAGATCCAGCCATTGTTGAGTGGAAGCACTCCTATCTTCACTCTCCAACAAACTTAATTTCTCCGCTATATCCAACAACAAAGTGAGAACCCCTTGAAACGTCTCAAGCCTCGATTGCAATTCCTGTCCATAGTTCAACAGCTGATGCAAATCTTTTCGATTGGGTACGAGTAATTTAAGCTTTTGGTGTATTTCTTGTATGATTTCCAAGAGTGGCGCATACAGGCATGGTGGACTCGAGTCTGATCCAATAGGGGTTTCGTCGATTCCTTGTTTCGTTTGTGATATTTGACAGAGGACAGCGTCGCGAAATGCTTTGCGGACGGTCTGTGCGATCGTTTCTTCCATGGAATGCTGAGATGCGCCATGGACCTTATCGCCTATACTGCCTTGATCAATGCTTCGATTGCCATTGTCATTGCTCGACTCCTTGTTATTGACATTGTATCCTTCCTTTCTCAAAACTTGGACGAACGTGAGAGAACTTGATCGTGGCTGACCATTCATGGTGAGCGATGAAAAGGAAGATGGAGGCGTCAGCATGATTCGATGGACCAAGGTTGGACTGAAGTTTGCCATGTACTTGGCATCATATTCGGTTCCTGTCATGCCTTTAATTGAGTGTTGGACTTTCAGGCAAACGTCTGTATGTGCTGAAGTTTGAAATAAGAAGTTTCCTTGTTTTCTTTCCTGGCAACTTTTTAACTTGCCACAGGCGACAGGCAGAACATCTCAAGTGTTCTTTTGTACTCTTTCGAATTCGGTTTGTTGAGGAAGTCTCCAAGAAGGTCTGGAAATACTCGTACACCCCTCACTTTAAAAGGGGTAAAACTTACGCCCAAAAGAATTCAGATGAGTAGTTTCAACGAGTTTCAAGCTGTTTCAAGAATCAAGAAGGAAGGGTGCTTTTCAAGGTTCAAGGTTCAAAAGGCATGATAGTAAATAAAAACAAGTTGAAATTGACAATGAATAAATCAAGCATCAAACATAAAGTCCGAATCATCATCAATGGAAACATCCGAAATTAAACATGTTGGAATCGAAACGAAAATAGTCACCTCATTGAAGAGAATTTGTGGTGGAGGCATTCACAGAAAGATATCATCATCATCATCGTCATCCTGCAACTGCTCCGCATCCTCTCAACCCTTTTCTGTCATCAGAGACAATACGAGGAACAGCCATCAATCATGGTCCCAAAAATTGGAAGAACTGGCGCACAGGAGTATCCTTTATCCACCGCATCACAAACATAAAAATTCCACCCAACACATTGAAAAGGCACACGATATCGAAATAAAAATTGCACCTAACTTGTATCATCGATACAAACACAAATGCCTTAAGACGAGCGAAGATGATGAAGGCATCCCCAGACCTCCACTCGAAGTAATTTCAGATCTAGGACTGATTCGTTCCGTTTACTGTCCTCGAGACCTCGCCAAACTGATCGTGCAGGATGTTGAAGATGCACTCTGGCGCGAACGTGTGGACCGGGATGATGCCAATACTGAGATGCAACAACCACAATCAAATAATAGCTGTTGCCGAAGAATGAGGCATCCGTATGAAATCAAATATGATCTATCGGGCATCATTTGCATTGTCACGCCCCAGCGTAATGAATTTTTACAGAGCTATCGGATAAATAGATTGCCGTGTCCATATCCTGATTGTGTCAAATGGGCGAAAGGATCCAAGGGACTTTGGTGGCATATGCAGAGGGAGCACGGGGTGGATTATTCCATTGCTATGGGAGTTGCTAATGATGGTGATAAACATCATGAAAGTCGAGCTATTGTATTGTATAGTAGTGGTGATGACGATATTGATGATTGCGATGATGATCAGATTTATTCTACAACAGAAAAACGAGATTTGCAAATCAAGGATTGGGATGATGATGCTTATTTTCAGCTCGTTAAAGAGGGTAACCTATCAGACTTAATGACATATCTCGCAAGCTCTATAAATAATTCCAACGTGACGATATCCTCCTTGGACAAAAATGGGGCATCTGCGCTTCATTGGGCTGCGGGATGCGGGCACCTCTCCATTGTGCAATATTTGATCCAAACGCATTCTGTCCCTCCTGACCAAAGACAAAGAGGTAAAAGATCATTTCAGGATAGAACACCGTTGCACTGGGCTGCAAGAAATGGACATCTTTCTGTTGTCAAGTATCTCGTGGAAGAATGTGCTGGAAATGGGAAAGGGGTGAATTTGGATTCAGTGACTGTGGACGGAACTACTGCGTTCTGTTGGGCGTGTTGGCAAAATCATCAAGAGATTATGAAATATTTGTATGATAAGGGGGCAGATGTTGGGAAGGTGAATAGTTTTGGTTGCAATGCTGTGCTCTGGTCTGCACAGTCTGTGATAAGTGGTCTTGAGTCATTGCAGTGGTTAAAAGCTATTGGGTTAGATGTGGGTCTGATCAATTCCAATGGACACGGAATGCTTCACAAGAGTGCACAGCGTGGTAAGGAACATGTTTGTCGTTGGGTCTTTGAATCTGCAACACAAGGCGAGAATAGCATGGACCTGTTGTTGCAAGTTGCTCCAGATGCAGAGGATTGTTGTCCATCCGATTTGGCTGGGATGGAGGGGTTCGAGGTGCTTGCACGATGGCTCGTTATTCAGGAACAGAAGATTTCACAAAAGTATTTTGATGATTCTTCGGAAGATGGTTGTCCGCGATGGTTGAAAGATGGCGTGGCAAACGCAAGGCATACCAGCAATAGGTATGGGTTAGAAGCCACATATGAAAGGGGCGCCGCAGTGAAGAAAATGTGTGCTCGCATAGCAGAGTCTCAGGAGGCTTCTTCACGGAGTAAACGACCCAGGGCTGGTGTTGATTAATATTAATAAATTGTTGTGGAATGTTTCTAGAGAGAGATGCTTTCCAATCGTTCCTCATTGCTAAAATCTATGTTTGTACTCCCTTTCTTTCACAGCGAATTTTTGTGAAAACACACGAGTAACTCGTGTGTGTACTTTATAATAATAATTATGCACTAATTCGTGCGGATTTGGATTTTGAGCTGTATAGCAAGTCAGGGGACTGGCACTCAACAGAACAGTTAAAACATCTAGACAATTGATCGAAGCATATCTCCTACAGAGGAATTATCGTCGCCATCGAATGAAAGTACTTGTAGGTCTTCATTGCTGGAATCTTGAGTACTCGAAGTAGGCGCTTTCCTGATTCTGCCAATGATTCTACTTGGAGGAACAAATTCAATAGGCCTATGCACATAAAGAGCATCTTCTTCAGCAGAAGTATCTTGTTCCCTTCTTCCTAACACTGTTGTGCGTTCGGGAGTAGGAAAGAATCCATCTACGTCTTGCGACGACGAATCCGAAGAGTATCGTAATGAATCAGAGTAGGAACCCAATAATCCTTGCAGAGGCTTAGAGGACCCCTTATCAGATACCCAACATTCGTCATCCAACCTGTCGAATCCTTCCATTGTCTCATGGTAAAGTTCATCGTCACCAGCTATTCCATTGACTCTTGTTAGGTTCGTGGTGACGGGGAATGCATCCATGGCACGAGAGGACAGGTAAGCAGGACGCGTAACTTCCATACGACCTTCGCTCTTTCCTAGAGAGGAGACCTCACTATCAGAATCATTCATGGTATCAATCATACCAATGTCCTTAGGATTAGCTGGTTGGTTCTCATAATCAACAACTGTGACTTTGATATTTGCTCTATCTGATGAATCGAAAGTGGGAAACGCACCCATTTTGGATTCAGGGCTGTCCCGCATCCACTCTAGACCATCGAATTCATCATGACGACTAGCACTCCATAGACGCCTTCGGGTAGGAGAGAAGCCGTCGTCATTCTGCAGCTCAGCGCCTTTATTACGACGACGTCTCTTGGCCAAAAATAGACCTGCTAAGACAACTACAACAAGCCCGCATGCAAGCACAGGATAAGTAAACTTGGTCTTGCTAGGTTCGGGGCCGATCGTGGTGATAGTTGGCGGTTGTGTGGTAGGACTCATTACGATTGGTGCAAGTGTGTATCCCTGACTAGCCCAAGTCAGAGTAAATGAATCTACAGGAATGGATAAGTTCTTTCTAATCTGCGAGTTGCTGACACTGTTATCTTGCATTCGAGGAGAGGTCATACCCGAACCGTCTGCCTGGTCCTTTCCCGAAAAGTCAAGCTGGTTTATATATTCTTGCAAGTTGGCCATGACCTCGCCTTCCGCGGGTGATTTGTCCTTGAAGCTAACCTCTATTCCACCAATGTCTAGGATGGTCGTCGGCTTACCAGATGCGGAAGTTGTCAGAGATCTCCTCTCATTCGTATCGTTACCAGACTCAAAAAGGATTTCACTCGGATTGTCAAACTGCATCGCACGGAACAACCCAGAATGCACACCATCGTTGTTCAGCGCTCTAAAATATCTGCTAATTATTGCTTCAAGTTCACGCAGAATCGAGGACGCCTGGTCCGCATCTAGAACGGTCGGTGTAGGTGCTACCCGGAGACGGAGAGCGTCAAGTTTTAACGCTGTCTGACAGTCACGAGTACCATCGAGGCAATCATTATCATTGGTAGCCTCATCAAGGTTGGTCAGACCGTGAGAAAGATCAAGGAAAGCGACCAAGGTGATTAGGGATGCGAGGAATTTCATGGTATGCAGCAGGCGGACAGTGGTTTAGTTCCGTTCTTCTCTAAATTTGTTCCTATCTATTTTTGTATTCCTTCGATTGTTCCAAGTTCCAAGATTAAGCTGTGAGTTGGTCTATGGGTATTTACGTGATACATGACTGGTTCTGCTAATAACCGAGCCAAACCTTGCCAGTAAGGCTGAAAAATCCGAGTCAATCGTGCTCGGGTCGTGTGGGCAATTTTGTAGCCTTACGTTTGACTTTTTTGAATTCAATGAAACACACCTAATTTGAGCAATTTTCGCACCGATCACGCATCACCGGATCTGGCAGGTGCAGGCAAGCAAACCTGACCCAACCAACCCAATGACAGAGTCTCTAGAGTGATATGTTACCTACGAGGTTCATGCTCAATCTCCTTCTTATGGAATAATTTTGGAAACAAATAAATAGCACTAGTACTACAGTAGAGGAGTAGCATTACTACTCTAGTAGTAGTACATAGAACCACAGCAGCAATAGTAATTCCAAATAGTAGCAATACATCATTTTTTTGCGCATTGATCTAATACTAGTTGCTGCACGTTCGCTATACCACTATAACACGATACTAATTGCTGACATTCTTCAGTAGCAAGGAGCACGTCAGCAGCATACTGTAGTACGAAAGGAGCTGAGGATCAATAGCCCTTGACATAGTGCATTAGGATGAAAACGTTTCGAATCTAATATTCCTAATTCCTTTCAATAATTCTCAATAATGTAAATACGATCCTTCTTCTTCCGTTGTCTTGCATTCCCGCCTCGTTCGTGTTGAACAATCATATTCAAGCAGGAGGAAGGAGTGTGGAACCAGTTTCAGTTTGCCTTTTCTCTTTTATATGAGAATAAGTCAGAAATGAGATATCAGCGTTCGAATCCTGACCATTTACCTATTTGCAATTACAAAAGTTAGACACACACGGCTGTTCGTGATAAAACCATTTTTTGCTTTCGTTAATTCTTGTATTCTAATTCAAGTAGCACCGAGCAACGAGGTTATCTGATCTATTAATTGAATTGAACGTTCAAGAATTTGTGAGCCATGACAACGAGCTATGCCTGTAAATCATGGTTGCATTTGGTAGAGTCGTTACCATGGTATCTTAAGAACGGCATCCATTCATCATCAGCAAAGATTGAAGATATGATGGAAAGGATTCTTGTGACTTTTTGCAATGTTCTTGAATAGCTATTTTTCTTTATTTATTCATTGATCAGCGATTTAGATTACGACAATAGCATTCTCATTCTGGCTTTTCAGTTCCTACCCCCTTTTGTCTCCAGAAGGGAAATTAATCGACTCACAAGTTATTAAGAGCCTTTTTTGAGAATTGGGCGAATTAAGCTATAACATATCCTCAGTACTGAATATGATATATATTCCCAAAATAGAACGGAAGATAGACCCCCGACGACCCTCCCAGCTTTGAAGAGAAAAAGGAAACGACAAGCTACGACAAGCATCAATTCACATTGTCAATTAGTTGTTAAGGTAAGGACAAGAAGGCTAGCCCTAGCATATTACCATGCAACCTTTTACATTTCCAGCAGGATATATATGCATACATTAGAAGTCAACTTGGATGAATTGATTGGTTCGAAATATATGTTTCAAGGCAAAGAAATGCTGTTTCTAGCGATGGGGTTTAGAAGAACATGTGTTTGCTATCGTTTTAGATCACACTTTGATCTCTTGAAAAGTAATCTCATTCAATTCATTTTCTCCTTATCTGCATTTATCATAGCAAAGAAAGCTTTCTCGAGACATCATGAGTGGACGTGGACCAATGCTAGCACCTTCACCGGTTGCACTTGCTTTTAACCACATTCAATGGGATCCTTTAGGTTCTTTACGTTTGACAGCTCAGGAGACCGCACTTCTTCGTATGGCAGAGACCAATCCTATTGAATATACTCTTGCTGACTCAAGAGATGCTGCCATGTATGCCAAGGTGTTGTTGAAGATTCTAGCAGAAGCAGCAGCAGCTGGAGCTGGATTTGGAAAGGTTTCTACAATTACGAAGCCTTGTGACGAAGATACAGCTCTTGAAGCTCTTGATGAAGATCCCCTTGGAGTTGTTTCCCATTATGCAATCACTAAGCTCCATAGCATTATTAATACTCTCATGTCGGGAACTGGTGTAACTGTTGGAACTGTCTTTTACGCTGCCAAGGATGGTCTCCTTATTGATCAGTGGAAAGCTCTTCTTCGTATTCTCAACAAGGGAGGACGTGGAGATGGATTTGCGCAGTCAGGAGCTGCACTCTGTCTTGCTCTTGTTCTTGTAACATCATGTCCATCCATGCAGACTGCGAGCAAGGATGACAGCATGAAGACACGTTCTGCTTCATATGCATCTGCAGTTGAACCTCTTGAAGCTCTCACAGCTTGGATCGTTAGTCAGCTCAAATCTGCTACTGGTAGCAATATTGGGATCACTGTCCCTGCCATGACTGCCCTAATGGCAGCTACAGAGACCCGTCACCTATTTAGTGCATCTGGAGGGATCAAATACCTTGCTCGTCAGCTTCGCGCCAGTTCCAAGAAAACATCTAGTGGAAGTGAGCAGAATGCTGGAAGTGCTACTGTGCAGCAATTGTATGAACTCTCTTTCTGCCTCTGGTGCATGACTTACGAGCTGAATGGATCTCCTAATATCCGTGCAGATTTCGCAAAGGATGGTGCAGCTGTTGAAGCACTTACCATTATGGTTTCTACTGCCCCTCGTGAGAAGGTTATTCGTGTTGCTCTCTCTGCTTTGAGGAATTTGGCCCAATGTACTGCCGACGAAGTACCTGAACCAGCTGGTATTAACAAGGTCGACGGAGGTGTCTTCTTGACGGACATGCTTGCTTGCAAATTACTGAAATCTATTCAGTTCCTTGAAGAACGTCAGTTTACCGATCCTGATATTGTGGCGGATATTAAGATACTTCATAAGCTATTAGCGGATAACTACAAGGAAATGAGTCGCTGGGAAGTTTACAAGACAGAGGTCGAGTCTGGACATTTGCAGTGGGGATCGACACACACTGAGGCGTTTTTCAAAGAGAATGCCCGTATGATTGAAGGAAAGGATAGTGATTTCAAGCTTTTGAAGGTTTTGATTGCTCTGCTTTCTAGCAAGGATGATGAAATTGCCGCTATTGCTTGCCACGATATTGGAGAATTTGTTCGTTTTTACCCAAATGGAAGGGCCATCGCGAAGAGGTTAGGTGCGAAGGAGCTTGTCATGCCATTGATTGAACATGAAAATGTCGATCTTCAGCGTCATGCCCTCCAATGCGTTTCGAAGATGATGGTACAGAATTGGGAGTACGTCAAATAAGGAAGCGTAAACGTCTTGCCAACGGTGTTACGGCGTTTCCTTGTCAACATTTTAAGTATTTTTTAGATGAATCCTTGTGACGAATAATTTTGCTACTCCACCACAAAAGCGATGTTTAATCCGCGCTGATGATTCGTTATTAGAGTTGATGTCAATAGAGTCTACTTTTACATCAATATTGTGTTTTGATTGGTTTCTTTGCTGCCTGATATCTCAATGCGGCTTCCTGAATGTATTAATTTCATTTCCTCACCACGCTTGAGACTTATTTCAAATTTGCTTCGTACTATTTATGTGAATGTTGATGTTTCATGTCTGCTCTTTCTCTTCTTTCGTCACTCCACGGAATCACGGATTATGATGGTCCAACAGAAAACAAACACCACCATAGAGGACATAAAACTACTAATGGAACCTCTTTAATCAGTTGACTGCATCTAATCATGACTACATATATCAAAGGCAAAAGACTTCATTTAGTAGCGTTCCTACACTACGCAACCATATTAGCTCTCTGCACTCGTCTCAAGGGAATTCACTGTTTCTCAATGTCAACCACTCGTCCACAGCAGAGCGCACAGATAATCAGTGCAGATCCTGTGATTTTGTCTCTTCAGAACGTCTTTGAGGAAAGTCTAATCAACGACATCCTTTCGATCATTCAACGATCTGAACTCGCAAAGACTAAGAATTATCAAGAAGATGTGTTTTCAGACAGTGCGCACGAACGAGAAGATGCTCTCTTTCTGAAAATTGCGAAACCATTTCTGAATGAAATCCCAGCTGAGTATCAATCGCCTGTTGAGATGTTCGTCTTTGTAGTGACAACATTTCAACATGAATTGAAAGAAGAGGATATTATCATAGGGGCAAATGCAATCCAGCGTAGGCAAGCCGTAGAAAAGTGGAAGAGTGAAGAGGGACAATCGATTCTGGAATTATCAGACGATGGCTTTGAAAGTATCGGCAAACGATATGAAGTGCCTGATGATCTTATCTGGCTAGAATCGAAAATACCCCAGATTCTGTCAGATGATTGGACTTTGAAAGATACTACTATTGTCTGTTATGAAAGTGGTGATTCGCAAGGTGAGAGTTGATTTCGGTTATTGACAATGAACGTGACACGAATCGAAACTCACTTACTTCTTTAATTGATTCAAAAAGTCCCACATCTGGATCCATGCGATGCTACAATATTGATTTGTCTACAAGAATGCAAAGTAGGAGGAGACACATGCTTTCCTTTGCTTGATTATCGGCTTGAAAACACTTCGGGAAATGGTCTATTGTTCTTTTCGTCGAACTCAATCAGTGGCAATAATGGAAGTAATGCATTGTCTATGCATCACGGCGGAAAGGTATACGAAGGTAAAAAGATTGTTGTTCAGCTCATGTTAGATTGGAATGGGAAACCTACTGCTACGGCATCGTGGCTTGATGTTGTACAACCGTCTTTATTTAATTGATCTATGTATATGGAATATTAAGAGTTAGTCACGCAACCACATCGTTGCGTATGAAATCATCGTCATTCACGAGAGCATCTTTCTCGGTGACCTCGTTCTTCTTTAGATAACATACACATTTCGCGCACTGTTGAATGGAATGGCTCCAAACATATATAACTGTTGGAAACTTAGTATAATATTTGGCTTTACTCTTCCTCAGGTTCCAACGACTTGACAAAACGACCTTTGACACGCGGTCTGCTATCAGCAAGCTTCTTTCGACAATCATATTTGATACGCTTTCTCCAGATGCGATTTTTGCGCTTTGAGTGGAATTTGCCAATCCGTTCTCTGCGGGCCTCAGGTAAATAAATACCTATCCTCCCTCCTTTATTCAGGAGTTCCATAGGGCACGATGTGTGAGAGATTGTCCCATTCATTGTGCTTTGCAATATTTGTGATGATAACGAAGCTGCAGCCGCAGCAGCTGCAGCGCTCCCCTGTGGCATGTGCAACGTATCTTCTTTGGAACCACTGCTTCCACCCACAACTGTCAAGTGATGCTTGGCTTTTGAACCAGACTTCACATGATGGTATGTCGGAGTTACTCTACTCGGTGCCTTCCCACGTTTCCCCCCAGGAATCTTGTTCCTTGATCCATACGAGAACCGGGCTGGTAGTACAGACACGGGATTGGGAATATTTTTGATTGAAGAGTTATTCTTGAGTGCAGGATGGGATAAATGTTGACGTGACGGATTTTGGACTATCAGTTGAGAAGCGGGGGTCTCAACGAAACCAGCGGACGCAAGAAGATTCAATTCGTCGGACTCATTCAGATCAATGGAAGTTCGACGTGTCCTTTGGAGGGCTCTTTCTTCATGAATTCCACCGTCAGAAAAACTGATTGGGTCGAAGATAATGGAATCGCCTCTTGGCCGACCTCCATTTAGAGCTACACTCTTCAGATCAGATGCAGTGTCTAGCGATGTACTAAATGAGAACAGCTCGAAAGACATCCCTCTACCTCGATAGGCAGGTATATCAGAGGGGCCGCCAGTGTCTAATGGTTTCTTCGGACCCGTGTCATCGAAAGAACTGGTCATGGGTGGTAACTCAGCTGATGATTCAGTGTAGTCACCTAATGGCAGGTCGAAGTCAAATCCCTCAGCTAAATTGACAAGGAAGGAAGGAAGGAAGTTAGTAAAAGTAGAAAAGGATTTTTCGATAAAAAATTTTCAGGTTAAAGATGTGATACTCACGATCGAGATCGATGGAGAATATTCGTCTTCTTGCAGTGAGGGAGTCATTTTCATGGGCACTCGTTTCATCCATCTTTGTGGAAGTAAATGTTAGGGGCGCACTTTGAGTGACAGGTGCAACACATTCCTTCTTGATTTGAATGGACGACAAAGTGTTTGTTGGCAATGGTATAGAAGGAGGCGCCGAAAGAGGCTGTGTAGTAGTGGTAGTTCTAGCTGGAATAGGATTCAATTTTGGTCGATTTCTCGTAGGCGTCCGATTTCTCGTAGGCGTCCGATTTCTCGTAGGCGTCCCAATTTGTTTCCTTTTGACATTCGTTCGAGCCACAGGTTGTTTTACTGTTGTGGCAGTCGTCGTGCCTTTTTGTGTACTTGGCGAGAGTATTGAAAGTAGAGGGTTTGGAACAGGCACAGATGGTTTAGGTGCAAATCTTGTTGTTTCCCGGACGCTGGCATATTCTGCCTTCAATCCAACGTTTCTAGTTTTAGCTCCCCTAGTCCGTGCTCTAGTGCACGACCTTGTTGCGAGATTCACAGCTCCATCGGGACAAGCCTCTTGTGCTGTTTCAATCTCGGCAGATTGTAATGGTGGTGCTGGTGTAGAAGCAACGTTCGTGTTTACGACTGCACTTTCACTTTTTGACCCAAAAGTATCGCAACCATCAACTGGTAATGCTAAAGGCTGGTCTTCTATCTGATCATCATTTACTTTTACTCGCTTTCGTCTTATCGTGTGCAATCTGTCTGAGTCACAGCGGCTGTCAATGTGTTGTGAGCATGGCACTGTTTCTTGACACACAGCTACATTACTAGTGTGTCCAAGGTCATGCTTTAATTCTTCTTTCTTCACAGCATTATGAACAAGTGCTACAGCTTTCATTTGTTTTTCAATCCTCGTTCGGCAATCTGCCTTTCGCTCCTCGTTTGCTAAGAGTTCGTCTTCTTCATGCATCAACACCTCTCCAACATCAATGTGAGGGTCTGAGTCATCTGAAGAATGATCAGAAAGTTCGCCGCCATCTTCTTCTGGAGTCCTAGAGAACCGTCGAGTCCCATTCGACAACGATACTTTGGTTTGGTTAATGGCGCTCCCAATCATCATAGATTCAGATCCCTCGGAAGATGTATCAGTTCCAGGTTCAGTCGATAAATCATTCAAAGTAGTTTTTGAACCTGTGTACAAACTTGCAGAGGGTTGTTCACAAACTGCCATTTTTGATAATTTTGTTGATGTAATTGATGATAGTTAAAGGATAAAAACCGTATTCTACTTTGATTGCAGATAACAGTTTGAGAGCTAAGTTTGGTGTTCTTTGATTCAACCTATTATGTAGAAAAATGGTGAAACCGGCTGACTGGTTGCCAGATGTAACTCTGAAGTTGCGTAACGGCACGAAGTTCAAAGTACACTAGAAACGGATATAGACATGAATAGCCTATTTACTTCACAATTACTCTAATATAGTCATTGAGGCTAGTTTAGGCTATTGACCTAGTAAAGAGTAAGTGTGAAAAATTTGTTATAGACGGGTACTTGTAGAATAGCAAACCATCATAGGCTATGATAATTTGAATGTTCACCATTTCTAGAATGATTGGCTGTGAACAACTTCATCCTAAACACATTTGGACCCACATCAATCCCAGATCAATCCATCGGTATTTGATTTTTTCTCTTTAACTGAGCATTACATATTACATTGCTACATTGCAAGCAACTAATACATTACAATGAGAGATCTAAAGTACCACGAGCAAAAGCTCCTCCGGAAGGTGTCTCTGTACTCTTGGAAAGGAGAGGAGAACATCAAAACGGCGAAAATTATGAGGAGATATCACATCCAAAAGAGGGAAGACTACATCGCTTACAATAGAATATGTGGACATATTCAATCTCTCTCTGCAAAGCTGAAGACCCTTAAACCCGATGATCCATTTCGAATTGCAATGACAGACCAACTTCTTGACAAAATGTTTAATATGGGATTGGTCACGACGAAGAAATCCTTGCAGAAGGCAGAGGAAATTACCACATCCTCTATCTGTCGAAGGCGGCTACCTGTTGTCATGGTTCGCATGAAGATGGCGCAGACAATGAGGATTGCAGTTTCTTTTGTAGAACAGGGTCAAGTTCGCGTTGGTCCTAATGTTGTTACAGATCCTGCGTTTCTAGTTACTAGAAACATGGAAGACTTTGTTACATGGGTTGACAGTTCAAAGGTTCGAAAGACAGTGCAAAGATACAATGATAAATTGGATGATTTTGACTTGTTGTAAATGCCAATAATAATTGTTTCGCGGTAGCTAATCACCTTATAATGTAATATTAATAAAACGTGACCATTGATCTTTCATGTCTAGACCTCAATCTCGAGGCGATGAAGCACCACATAATATCGTCATCAGGTACTCATGTCTGAACATACAGATTGACTTTCAGTGCTTATTTACATCCAAATATTCCAGTTCATGAATGCCTGTTACCATCAGCTGCTAGTAGGAGGCTTTCGGGAGGATCAATAATGTCAATACAAGGCAATTTCTGCAGAAAGCTGCGGCCGGCAATTAGCGCAACAAAGTATTCTTTGTATCCGTGCCTGCACAATTGCCAGCCCTGAAGGATCTAATGTGCAAGGGACTTCGCAGCTCGTTTCTCGTTGGACGAATAACTCTACTGCCGTCGTGTATTGTAAACAAGTGACTAGGTAGCACATATTCAACACTTTTGCTTTATAATATAAAGATGCATCAACTCGATGCTGATCTCTTTGGGATTAGTTTTCGTTCACGTAGTGAAGATTTCACGTTGCAAACAATCATTGTATTGTAATATTGCTTCTCATCCACTTTTCAAGTGGTGGCAGGATATTCCTCAGTTCACTAGGACTTAACCGAGCCTGAAGCATACGCACAGTGCCAGGCAGTGCATTCTTGCTTTTGCTATCTTTTCCAATCATTGCAGAACGAAATACAGCTAAACACGAACTCTTGAGACCTAAAGCGAAATCCTCATTGCTATCCAAATCTTGGAGTGCGTCAAATGCCTTACTGGCTACTTCGAATCTACCAGCTTGGAAACAATCGTCAGCTAATACTATGAGAAAAGATACACGATCTTTGATACTATCAATAGAAGGATTCAGTTCCCATGCTTGATATTCTTTTCTGTTCATGACAAAACAGCGAGACAACCACTTCTTATAATCGACATTAGCCAGATACGAATCATCCTGTATTAGAAGCAAAGTTTCTTCAGCAGTAAAATAATCCCCTGCTGAAGCCAGGGAGATTCCGTAATTCCAATGAAATTCATCATTGTCAGCTACATTACCAATGGTGCAGGTATGTTCATATAGTGATTAGAGGGACTAAGCTATGATAGATGATGCGAATAGTGAAGAGTTTACAGACCACTTACATAAATAGCTCTTAATAGAACTAAGGAAAACATTGGCATCAGTATATCGTCCTTCAAGAAAGAGTGCACTTGCTTGCGCAATCCTACCTGGAATTGTATCAGCCTCGGATGGCGACTCGCCCACACTCTCAAAAAGTGATTGCGCCTCCTTTAACATTGCATTGTCACCAACCATTTGAGCAAGAGTGGCTTTCAACACACCTTTCAAGAGTCGTTCTTGAGAAGAATCAGCTATCAAATCTTTCAGAAGGAATTCTGCCTCTTTGATTTCATTCTCTCTCAAGTAGTGAATTGCGAGGTTCAGCTTTGCTTCAGGGATGATATTCACCAAGGGTGGCAGAGTCTGAAGTGCCTTCTCTCCATCAGTGAATACAACCATGTTGTGACGGAGCAGGTTATTAGTATGTACAAGGTTATCCAAATCTACTCCTATCAATTCGTCCAATGCTGCGCTTCCATTAACGAGACGAAAGGTGATGCACGCCTTTAAGTTCTTAACAAAGATGCTGTCACTGTGCTCCTGGAATATAGGAAGGAAGGGCGTGAATATACATTATATGAGTACATCGAACCATTAATTGTGTATTTTGATACATACGATAGAATATAATTTCACGTATTTACACTGTATCTCCACTTACTTGCTCGTAGATAGACAAGCTCTCTTGGGCCACATCATAGTAATCCTATAAGCATGGTTAGCAATCGACGCAATATGGTAAAATTTGGTCACTTTGCACCACGCGATGATACTTACATTTTTGAAGTGGCAAAGGGAAACAAACACGTTTAAACAAACATGTTCAGGATTTTTATCCAACAAGTTATTGTAAGCATCTGCAGCATCCTGGTAACACCCAGTATCGTAAAGTAAAGCCGCATCTGAAAGCTGATCCTCAATAGAACTACTCAATTGCTCGACGTGGATCTTTACATCCCGCTTCATCTTATTTCCCAAATGAATCTGTAACCTCACCTTTAGAGGAGATTCACTCTGCACATTTTCTAATGTCTCCATTGCTTCGTCATAAAGTTTTTGATGAAAATAGCAGCATGATAAGAAGAGCGAATTTTCGTCTGGATTGTCAGCTGTCTCTAACAAAGCCAAGTACAACTGCTGCGCCTCGTCATATTTCTCATTTTGAAAGTGGAAATATGCTTTCCAAAGTTGATGCTGCTTCCTGCTAAAATTTAAATAATCCAACACAGTTTCTGATCCTTTGTAATCTCTCAACTCTAGAAATTCTGTCAATACAGACTTCGGATTCCGTATATTTTTCATTGCTATACTCATACCGCACACTACACGTACTCGTAATATTTCTTGGGCAAGGTGTTCTTTTACTGCTTTTTCTTCTGCCCTTTCGCAAAATGGTTTGACTGACTGACTCGCGACTGAAGACAAAAACAGCACGAATGACTTGAATGTCTAGGAAAGATGGAGTACAGTTGGTGCAAGACAATAAAAGCTGTACTCCATTCACTTAACGAATATGATATCCGATGGATGCTTCAATATTTTCAATTGTCATTGTAATTTGTAATGTTGTGTGAGGCGAGATTCATCATGAAGTAAAAAAGGCCTCTTTCGCCGTTGCAAAGCGAACAACCTCGAACAACCATCCAAGCATCCAAGCATCAAGCATCCACACCAGGTTCATTATTCACTACACCAACCGCCAACCAGCACCTTCGACCTTCGACCCTCCTCTCAACTCGTCCACACTTGTTTTGATCTCTACCTGCTGGCGAGAGCAACAGATTTACCACCAAATCGCCCCTGCATCACCGTCATCACACAGTGGCGTCAACCGAATCAATGAATGCGCAATTAATTGAAGATGGAAGCATTTTCCTCGATGAATCCATGTCAATTACTCGAGCGGACAATAATATTTACGACATCACGCTAAATACAATCACAACAATCAAAGCCAATTCATCCAACGGAAAGCAACGCAACGCTTTGATGCCACTTCATCAAGAAGATGCGCTTTTGCTGGACATTATGCACAAATTTGATCTATCATCATTATCAATTTCCATTAGTGAAACTTCCTTGGGCCATGAAAAGAGTTTCCCTGTTGGAACAGCAATACAATTCAAATTATCACACGGAAACGCAGATGACGACATCGAGTACGACCTAGTTCGAATATTATCTTACAAAAATTTACTGTGCGAAAGCGTAGAGAAGGAACTGTTTTTTAGTGGAAAAATAAGAGCCGTACTGAAACCTGATGGCTCCAAAATTATCATGCTTCCAAACGATGCGTACTCGCTGTGTCATTCAAGGGAATTGATTCGCCAAATCATTTCTTCTTCACCATGCAGGAATACTGCTGGTGTTTTCTCTCAAATACAGCCCAATATAAATGAATTCGACATTGTAAATAAAGCAGCATGGGTTGAGGTAACTAGATTGGAAGACAAATTCGAAATCGATAAAGGGTTACGTTTTGGCCGCATTGTTCCAGAAGGCAAAACCAACGCGGCACAACTGTTGGGCGGTGATGGCGATTACTTAAATTATTGTCCTTTAGCAACGAAGAGCACTTTGGTCCTGCAGAATAATGAAGTTAGGGACTTGCAGATTAACGCTTTGGACATGTACGAAGTTATCGAATTTGAAGTAATACAGGGACGTACGAATTCCTTAGGTATCGAAAGAATCAATGAACGGATCAATGGTATGTCAAATGATGGTCAATTAATTACTCGTGTGTATATCGGACATGAAGCAGGTGCAGTATCTTGCCCCTTCAATGACAACCTATTTGTCAGATTAGTAGATACATTTCCAAATGTCATCAATCCAATATACCACTCTTTGAAAATATCATTGGTAACGGGCCACTTCGCAGGAGCCGGTAAGTACGAATGCGTTATTATGTGGAATGATGGCAAATTACTTTTTCTGAATATATATGCAAAACTGACACATCCTCTTTCTACTCAAACACGATGTAGATTCCTCCACATTGAAAAAATCTTTGGAGGATAATAAACAATCAGTGAACGAGTTGCATCTCGATGATATTACCCACGATCTGAAATTATCCCATGATGGATCTGGAGTCCTTTCTGTATCTACAACGATGCCAAAAGATTCTTCACTATATATCCAGGTGGATTACAAACCAAAATATTTAAATTTTGAAGCTTTCCCAGCAGGTCCCAATCGCGGCTTTGATGTGTGTCCCTCCATTGTAACATTTTCATGCCATCCAAATATGACCAGCACAAGTCCGACTACCTCCATGTATTCAAACGCCTTGCTCATTATGCCACCAGTACCCGATTTGAGTATGCCTTTCAATGTGATTAGTATCGTTTGTACATTTTTCGCTTTGATAATAGGAACAACTATCAATCTCACAATTAGGAAAAGCCGAGAAAGCATCGCTGACAAGTTTAACGGTATAGTAAAACCTACCTTGAAGGATAGGCTCAGAGAGAAGCTGCAAAGATTGATGAATAAGGTGTCAAAGAGAAGGACAGCTGTGTCAGTGAAGAATGACGTGAAGGACAAGGTTGAATAAGCAACTATACCATGTCCAACGTACCTCGATTCATTAAAAAATCGCCATGCCTCACCAGATAAAAGACACTGCATCCAATTGGTTGGCATAGTATTCTTGTATTTTTGTCTAGTGATAGATTTTTCAAATCTTGAATTCTATGCAGGTACTGGCAGGTAACCATTTTTTAAATACAGCAAATCAAGCACATTCTTCCATAATCTTGATCGCTAGATCCCGTTACATCTGCTGTCAATGCGCTTCATCTCCTTCCCCGATGATGTCGTCCTTGGCCGAAGTTGTTGAAAAGCATTGCGAGGATTGAATGCTCTGTATCTTTACCATAAGATCCTTCTTTTCTTTTCCAATTCGTCTATGTCCTTCAGAATAGCCTCTTGATCTCTCTCAGACCTTCCAATTTTTTCTCTGAACTTTCAATGCTTGCGACATGTTCCAGAACACTCAGCTTAAGTTCAAACATGAAATTTCATCGCAATATGCCTTCAACGCCTCACAATGCGGATGTCGGAGGAATTTTAGGCCTTTGAAGTGACGATTCATGTGTGTGACATGTTTGCTATTTAGGTTATTAGAAAGGATATGTATCCCCCCGCCGAAGAAGTGAGAATAGCATGTAATGAAGGATGAAGGCACAAAATTAGTTCTAGACGATCTCTTCCTCGTGGTGATAATCTAGCTTTGTCCTCCAATATTTTTCTCACTATCAAACTCACATAAAATAATCGGACTTCTGGAAAAGTGAAAGAACAATTTAATAAGTGAATTGTGGCGTTTATTGAGGTCGTTGTTGGAACTATGTATTACTGCTAAAGGCCATTAAGCACAACCTCCAACCTCCTCCTTCTTCCTCTTCTTCTTTTAAAGCCCAATCCCAATACTCTCTTCCATCATCAATCATCATCGTCAATGAACAATGAACGTTCAGTACTGATTCGCTATATTTGAAGAAATATGAGGCACACCCAAGTCAAGAGTTTCATATCACTCAGTTTGATCACTTTCAGCAGAGCGTTTCCATATTTTGTGGCAAAGAATGTCTTGCAATGTCCATCACGGTGCCAGAAGATGATCACCCATAGAGCGATACATGGTAGCCGCCGTACAGGTAGCATAGATATGGAACCCTCAGGAAGGTCAGTGACTGGAGTTGTTTACGACGTTAAACTAGGAAAAAAGGAAAACTTTCCTGTAGTACAAATTTACACAAAGGAAGGATGCACCCTCTGCGATAAGGTTTCTGACGTTCTAAAATCCTTACGAGAAGAACATCCTCATTCATTGGAAGCTGTGGACATCACAGATCCTGATAAATCATATATTTACGACAAATACAAATGGGACATCCCTGTGCTTCATATAGATGGAATTTACTGGACTAAGCACAAGTTAGATTCCACAGAAGCCATCGTGGCCCTTGCAAAAGCTGCAGGTGGAGAATTTCTAGAACAAAAAGGTGAACCAGATGCTGCGGCGATGGAACGACGAATGGCTGAAAGAAAGACACAGGAATAATAGTTTTTGTTTCCAGTTATTAATACATCGACGTCTATCTATATCTAGCTAGCATTATAAGAATATACCCATGTTACCTGCGACACAAGAAGCAAACATGATCGCCCCTACACTCATATTGCTCTTGAATCGTTCTGCTAGGTTCTTTGGATTATCTAAATCTGCAGTTGCTACTTGCCAAAATAGGTGAGCTCCTGCAGCTCCACAACCTAGATAGTAATATGGCTCAACGTAACCGACATTGTAACCTGCTGCCATCCAACTTCCAGTTGCTAATGTGGAGAAACCGAAAAGTATTGGCTTTGTGTTCTCTGCAAAATATAAGGCAGTCGACTTTAATCCTAATTTTGCGTCATCTTGTTTATCTTGATGTGCATAAAGAGTGTCGTAGACCAATGTCCAAGCAACACCGCCGCCATACAATGGTAACACAACAGACAAGCCATCGTACACATCTAAACTTCCATGAGTCGCAGCCCAACCCATTAATGCACCCCAATTAAATGTCATCCCCAGCACAAGTTGTGGCCAATTGGTATATCTCTTCATTAATGGATATACTCCTACCAGCGGCAAACTGGCTGTACCAAGCAAAAAGCAATATTTCAAATGCTCCTGTGGAAAACTCAACAAGACACCCAACCCTCCCGTCAACTGCAAACCAAGAAAGGCGGTGGCCTGTTTGTAAGAAAGTGCGCCACTTGCTAGTGGCCTCGTTGCAGTGCGAGAAACTTGTTTGTCATATTTTGCATCCCACATGTCATTGATAGTGCATCCTGCTCCACGCATGAGGAATGACCCGGTGGCAAATAATACTAATAGTTTTGGATCTCCTGCTATCGAGGACAGAGACGCGAAACTTGTAGTTGTACTGGACACTGTTGCGGCACTGGCAATTTCATTTGTTATCGATGATCCTGAAGCAAGAGCTGTACTCCACATACAAGGCCACAGCAAGAGCATTGTACCAATGGGCTTGTCGAATCTGGCAAGTTGAGCATATAGTTGCGCGTCTGGCGGCAGTGATTTCATTATTGATACGGTAGTTGATGACACCACATTATCTACAGGATCATCCTGATCCAATGAAACCGTTTTTGAGACCTTCCGACTTTCACTATTGATCGAGTTTGAAGAAGCAGAACCAACTGATGACGCACTTTTGTTCGATATTGTTCGATGATAACTTTGACATCTTTGCAAGAGTTGTCTATTTTGCCTGAATGAAAGCCTAGACCAAGGCCTCAGTAATGCGCATTTTATTGAAAGCATTGATGAAGGCAGTCTGTCGGTATTGTATGTTGTATGTAGGTAGAGTACGAAGCTTCAGACAGCAGACAGCTAATAACTGCGAGATTGTGAAATTCTTCATAGCTTTTATCTTATGAAAAATGAGGCGCGTGTTGCGCGTTAGACGTAAGCGCGGCGCAGGCTGGCGCAGGGGCGTTTCCTCTGGTAAAGAAAGGGCAAAGAGGGAAGAAAAAAGAAAAATGAAAGAAACGTCTTTCTATTTTACATCAAAATAACAAAAATAACGTTCCTCACATTCGTCACTACTCTACTCTTCTATTCTAGTATTGTGTATCTTGACTTATATCCCCTCAACGTAAGCATCAGCCTTATACCCAACAGATCCAATGACGCACAAACATGTTTTCCGCAATTACGGCATTAATACCAACAGCACGACTATCGTTTCCAAAACTGCTACATCCTTGATTTATGAGATGATAGTGATGATCAGAATTAAAGACAGCACCTGCCCCGCTTTCAGTTATAGTGAGTTCTGATACGTAAAATTGCGTACTAAATTGAAATCAAGAATGATTGATAGAATTTTGGAACTAATTTCATATCATAATGTCACTTTCTTGATCCATCTTATCAGCTCCTCTATTACTGCATTTTAATCATTGCAATAATTCAGTAAATAGAAGGTTGGAATAATTAATGGAGTCAAAGCCTTCAAGCATGAGATAGAGTGTTGGATACATATCCACACTAACAAACAACATATATTTTGTAACCACTTTAGAGTTCACGCTTGAACGAATGTAAGTTCACAAACAACTCCTTTACACACTATCGCCTTTACATATTCGAACTGTAGATCTGAGTATGAACTGTATATCTGAGTATGCGTGCAGAAGGTGAAGTAATTACCACTAGCTGATTGAGGATGATAAACTGGATTACAAATGAGGTTTATTCGAACATCAAATAAACCTCTAACTGCTACCTAAGGCAATTCCGTGGCCTTGAAAAGGAGAAAATTGGCTGATGCTTCTCGCTTGATGCATTCCTATTGCAACCGCATGTGAAGTCCTTACTGCCCATCCAGCCGTATAGTGAAAAATACCATCATTGATATCACCCATCTCAATCAATATATTACTAAATACCACCAAGGCCGCGAAATTGACAAAATTACGAATGACAAAGAAAATCATCAAGAATACGTGGCTGGAGACATTCCAACGCGAAGAAATCAAAGCCATCAACGACCTCCAGTAAGGAAGATGCATGGCGTCCACTGCAATAAGAAGTAGTAATGATACTATTGAGGCTTTGAATAAGACTGCACAGTCCCTTTTACTCCTTTTCCTAAAGAGGTGACAACCCATCGCTACGAGGGTCGAAGTAATTGCCTGACCGAGAAACAAACTGCTGCATAGGCTGAACATGAATATGGAACACAATGCCACTGCAACTACACTCTTTTGAATCCAGTTGAGTAACTGTACTGACTTATGATTCCTATTCGTATATTCAGGGGTTCCCCACACGTCATTCCCATTTTCTACATCATCTGTTCCAGAAGACTGCTGTTTATAGATGTGTCGACAAGAAACAAGAAGAATCAAAGAGATTAGCACCTGTGGCGAGTAAAATATTTCTCGAGGTAAAATCTTCCAGTGCAGAATAAATCCACAAATTATTCCAGCCAAGTGTCCAACAAAACTAACTCGAGGCATAATCATCTGCGCAATGATTAATTGGACGAGAGGCCCGAAGTTGAACTTCCAAGTATTACCAAACTCGTGCGTTTTAAAGCACAAGTCAGGAAAGAATGGCATTGGGCATGTCGATCGTCTCTCCAGCGACGAAATAACCATCCATGCAAATAGTACACCACTATAACCAACAGTTTTTGTCTGTTTAAGTCTTTCATTCCCCGTCCATCGTATCTGCAGCCACACTAATGTCATCATAACAACTGTTGTTAATGGTATCAAACATATGTTATAAAACATGAAGATAATAGGCCCATAATTTGGTTCCAACTCTGACCCTAGAGCGTAAAGACTCATCATGTTAAACCCAATATGTAGAGGTTCGAAATGAGCAGTCGCGCCAGAGAAGGATCTCCAGAGTTCATTGTTATGAATAATTTTCTGGTACTCTATACAGACGCTTGATGGTTCTATATGATTATTCCAGTACATAAATGCTAGTCCGATATTGACCAGCATTAGAAATGAAGTAGCTGGATTTTGTAGGCATTCCAAGTTTGGATTCGATCGGATCATCGTGATCAGCCATTGGAAGAAATTATATGATGTTTCACTTGGACAGGATATAGATACGTATAGAGATCTTTCATGCGAAGATATTTCAGCAGCTTTTGATTGAATCATTATAACCGAACCAGTTGGAGGAAATTTCATGTTTGCTAATGGCGGTTGAGGATGTTCTTCGTCAGTTTGTATAGTTTCGATGCATAACTTTTGTTCTCGATTCAGAAAGCACCAAGTCTGCATTTCTGGAACAAATGAAAGCATGACATTAGAATATGAATGCTTTGAATCTGCATCCAGAAGTTCGTTATTCAGCTTCATTATTGACGGATACCCTTGAGGCTTCAATATTGCATCAGTGATAATTTGCAAAGGGCCAATCTGTTGCTTGTGAGATTGATTCAAAACGAAAGCACTCGTGACCATCTTCAAGTGAAATTTCCTCAAGAGATTTGGTCGATAGATGCCAAAGAGCTCTCTAGCCGTCAATATTTCTTCAGTCATGGCAGCATTTGTGTTGGCATGATAACTCTCGTACTCTGACGACGATGGCCCAACGAAACAAAACTCTGATGACTGCAACCAATGATCAAGGTGAAGGAAAGATGCCATGTAAGGAAGGACGGATAGAGCCATTACAAGTTTCAGCAGAGACAACTGCCATGCTTCATAGTCCCTGCACACCATTCATGCACAGTTTTAAATTTTCGTGTTCCTTGTTTTGGTTATTAGTTTTTGGTCTCTTGATAATAGAAGTAGCAATCGCAAGTGGTATCAGGTATAAAGGTTCGTACAACAACAGTACATAGTGGGTGTATTCTACCTTCTACCTCCTCATTTTCATTTTAAAAAGCCTCAAAAATGCTTTATTACATATTACAAATATTAACTCGATACTGAGCATCTTGTTACCACCGTTTCCTATCGTTATCAGGTATAAAGGTTCGTACAACAACAGTACATAGTGGGTGTATTCTACGTACCTTTTACCTCCTCATTTTCATTTTAAGCCTCAAAAATGCTTTATTACATATTACAAATATTAACTCGATACTGAGCATCTTGTTACCACCGTTTCCTATCGTTCCCACGCAAAAACAAATATTCTGATAGGTACGACCTCTCTCTTCTCTCTCTAGAGAGAGAGATACTCGTACCTACATAGTCTAATACCTTCTAATACCTTCTAATACCTGAGTTTCAGCTGTGTTGGGTTATTCCCTAATCTGAAACCACAGAATGACTTCATGACAAGCTCACATCCAATGCTCTCTTGTTGCTAGACATATTTTTTATCGTTAGTTCATGGGTTGCCACAGTTCGGCAATCCAGCGACCACTTCTTCCACTAAATATACGTGTGACTGGTTTTAACTTCTGAATTAGATGAATTTCAATCATTGAAAATTAAAGCAACACTTTACAGAATTACAATTCATTACACCGTTATGTTACGTACGCCCTTGATATTGAGAAGTGATGGGCTTGGACAAGAAACTCAACTAGTAAAAATCCTATTTGTCGATCTTCAAATCAACACAATCACCGTGCCACCTTATAAGCTGCCAGTCATGACCTGATCTTGCGAAGAATCAATATCATCTACAGCGTTCCTCATTGCCCCGCGGATTTTTTCGTGACGCTGACGTTCTTCTGGCTCATTATCATTTCCCGTGGGTACAATTCTAGGTAAACGATACTCCTCCGGTCCATTCTCATAGACATTATTCATTATTCCAGCATTGCTATGGTTCGCCCTCCTCCTCATCCTACTCAAACTAAAACGACTCAAGGTCGAAGACCCAGATCCGCTATAATCCTCCTCGCGTCCTTCCCGTCCTTCATTTTTGATAAAATTTTTCCTCATGAAAAAAGCATCTTCCCCATCCTGATAATACCCCCTAATCACATCAACGACGCCATAACCCATTCCATCACAATACAGCCTCCTAGCAGCAACATTACTTACTCGCACATGCAAACTAACTCCGTTTGCCACATGTCCCGCATCCATATGATAATGAAGTTGTTTCATGAGCTGAGCTGCCAGACCCCTCCTTCTAAATGTAGGCAATACAGCAAGACTGGTAACATGTCCCAACATTTCTGTTTTTCGCTCTCGTGGATGAAAGTAGTTTCCAAAATATTCATCCGAATCAATTACTTTGGAAGATGGCATACTTGTAGATGATTTCGTCACTGTGGACGTTTCTATGGCTGTTTCCTCCACTTTTCCCAGGACGTATCCAATAATTTCATTTTGGGGTTTGGATGGGTCATATGATTCAAATGGATTTCTTCCGCTGCTGCTATTGCCATCTTCGACGACATGTTCAGCGACTAGGGCGAGGTCAGGCCATTGACGCAAATGGTTGACGTAGAAATTGCTGGAATAATTTTCAGGGAGTGTGGCTAGATTACAGCGCTGAATGGCGGGTACATCAGTGCGGGTGGCGAGTCTCAGTGCAATATGCCCACTGAGAGCTGGTGGTGACTGCGACTCTTTGGTGAGGTTGACTTTCATGCTTAGTTGAGGGTCGGAGGTCGCAAGTGCAGAGGAAGTCCTGAGAAGATACAGGAATATCAGTTTGCGTCTTGCTTGGATTGTTGCTGGTCTAATCATTTTGAAATTGAATGTTTGAATGTAATGCGTAGCTGGTGAAGGTAGGAAGTAACTGAAAATAGCAGTAGTAAAAGAATAAGCTAGCTGATTGCTACTTGTAGTGAGTGGTGAAAGTAGTTAAGTAAAGTGAGATAGTAGTGTAGAATATTCATGTCGGCAGTTTTACTGTTGTTCTTTCTCTTCAACTCACGTTTAAAAAAAGGAGTATTCTGATTGGCAGAGAGAGAGAAAGATGAAAAGGATGTGTTGGCGCGTGCTAGCGTGCGAGTGGAGGAGATCATTGATAATTTATAATTTATAATTTCAAAAGAACTTCACAACATTTTTTGAGTGAGACGTGAGTACTACCAGCACAATGCGTGCATTCTTCATTCTCGAGCATTGCCACCATATTCAAGCAACTAGCACTACTGTTG
>Ga0306864_1000102_pt1 | contig 39590 bp, 35 predicted proteins | sample AntRauTorckE5430_FD_190448 | JGI IMG/M metagenome (GOLD analysis project Ga0306864, IMG submission 190448) | Saline lake microbial communities from Rauer Islands, Antarctica - Metagenome Torckler E5 #430 (v2) (version 2) | ecosystem: Environmental > Aquatic > Non-marine Saline and Alkaline >...
GAACACAAAAGACATTCACAAAAGTTATCCTATTTTCTTTGTGAAAACCCTTTGTATCCTTTGTCCCTTTGTGGCTCATTTCCTAATTTTTTGGTTGTAAAGTATTTGAACCACAAAGGCACAAAGAACACAAAAGACATTCACAAAAGTTATCCTATTTTCTTTGTGAAAACCCTTTGTGTCCTTTGTCCCTTTGTGGTTCACTTCCTAATTTTTTGGTTGTAAAGTATTTGAACCACAAAGTCACAAAGAACACAAAAGACATTCACAAAAGCTCTTTTATTTTCTTTGTGAAAACCCTTTGTATCCTTTGTCCCTTTGTGGTTCACTTCCTAATTTTTTTTCTCAAAAACCCCAACCTCATTTTCTTTTACCAAAAACCAATAATTTTTTTGTGTAAAAACCAATTCCTTTTTTTTAATTTCAAACGGCAAATCAATTTTTTGATTATCTAAGGTTTGAAAATGAAAACGGAAATAGTTGTTTTCTTTTTGGTAGAATAATTCGTTATTAATAATCTGAAAGCTGGATAAATTCATCAACGGAATCGTCTGTAAAAACTGACCGAAATTATCAAAAACCAAAATCCCTGTTTCTGGATTATTGAGGTAAACTCGATTATTTTTTTCAATCAAAAAATTAGGATTCAAACTACTCGCCAAAGCATTTAACTCGTTGGTTTCCAACAAGATTTGACCTTGATTATTGACTTTTTTTAATCGAAAATTCGTATTGTCATAAATCCATAAATTATTATCACTGGAAACGGCCAAGGTATTAATTTGAAAAAAATCGAAGTTCGACAAATTGATTTTTGAGATGGGATTGAGCGTTCTATCCAACCAAATGACGGTTTGAAAATCCTTAAAAAAGACGGCAATTTGGAATGGATTAGTGGCATCAATATAGGAGATTTCGCCCAGCGTTCTGTCGTGAAATTTGAATAATTCTTTGCCTTCGGTATTATATTTTACCAATTCATCAGCTTGTGTAACGAGATAAATTTGGTTTAATTTATCCGTTGTTACGTATTTTGATGATTTTGGAATTATTATAAAAGAAGAAAAAAAGAAAAAAAGAAAAATACCAAACCTGACAGGTTTATTTCGGTGATTGCCAATTATTGCTAAGTGCTTCATTTTCAAAGAATTGAATTTTAATTTCCTGTTCGTCCACGACCAAATACGACCGTTTTTCAAACCATTCGCCTAAATTAATATAACGACTTTTTCCGTTTGCCAATTGCAAATCCATCGGAATATGACGATGACCAAATACAAAATAATCACAAGGTTCGGTTTTCACTTTCTCATTGGCGTAAGCATAAAGCCATTCATTTTCCTTTGCTGTGTAACCGCTATCGCTTTTATATTTTCGGCTGTTTTGTGATGACAAAATGGCTAAACCGATACCAAAATTCGGATGCAAACGTGCAAAAAGCCATTGACAAAACCGATTGGCAAACACTTTTTTCATTAATTTATAACTGTGATCGCCTGGGCCCAAACCATCGCCGTGACCTATAAAAAAGCGTTTCCCTTTGATATCTCGAATAATCGGTTCTCGATAAATTGGAATGCCAAACTCATCTTCAAAATAGCGAAACATCCACATATCGTGGTTTCCTGTGAAAAAATAAATCGCAATTCCGGCATCTCGCAATTCTGCTAATTTGCCCAAAAAACGTACATAACCTTTTGGCACAACGGTTTTGTATTCAAACCAAAAATCAAAAACATCGCCCACTAAATAAATCGCTTCTGCGTCGTGTTTTATAAAATCCAACCATCGAACAACGTAATTTTCTCGTTCTTGCGTGTCGAGTGTCAAATGAAAATCGGAAGCAAAGTATATTTTTTTCACTTTTTTATTAAAGTATAAATTATAAATTATAAACTCAAGTACCATCACTCTCCAAAGTGATGCGGCAACTTTTTGATAACCATTTTATAAAGTGATATTAACTGATTATCAATTATTTATAAGGTATAATATTTTTTTAATTGTTTGGTTAGTGTATTGGTCAAAACGAAATTTGGTTGTATTAATAAGCTATTAATTCAGTTATTTGTTTTACTAATAAAAAAAATAAATTATTTTTTTATTTTATAAAAAAGCATACTGAAAATTAGCAACTAAATACTGCAAACGGTTATTGGTTGAATTTCAGAATGTTTTAACCTAAATTCGTTGCAAAATTACAAAAAGTTTTGGTGTGTAAAGGTTTGATGAAGCATATCAAGTGATTTTCATACGAAAGGATACACCAAAAAAGAGGTGTATTGCATCTGCTTTTTATCTTACCATAAGGTTGTATCTATAAATTTTTCGTCAAGCCGTTTGAAATTTATACACTTTACAAAAAACTTTGTGAAACGCTTTGTGTTCCTTGTTCCTTTCCTGAAAAAAGTCGGGATAAGTAATGGTTCAATAAGAATTTGTGGTTTGATTATTTTAGAAAAACTGCCAAAAATTAATAAAAATATGCGACTAATTTATGTTCAACGAGCGGTATTGCTTGTTTTTGTTTTTTGTACTTTCTTTTTACCGAATTGTTCGGAGCAGCAGCGTACTAATTTGCGTTCAACGCCTAATGCCATCGGAACACCTTGTCAGACCTTGGTTGTGATAGAAGATGGACTTTGGAATTCCGCAGTTGGAGATTCGATTCGCTATTGTTTGGGGGCGGCTTATCCGCTGTTACCCGCTCCTGAGCCGATGTTGGATTTGACGAATTTGAAGTTTGATGATATGCGAGATATTAAATTTCAGTGGAAAAATATCATTTTTATTGGCGATTTTGAAAGTGAATCTTCGACTGCTCAATTCATTAAAGAGGCGGTAGGAGAGGAAGCGATTGCTAAAGCGAAAAAAGATGTAAATTATAATTATGCGACTCAAAATGACCGTTGGGCAAAAAATCAACAGGTTGCTTTTTTGTTTGCCAACGGAGAAAAAAATCTTGCTAATGCCATTTCACAAAGAGCAAAAAAAATAATAAATAAAGTTTATCAAAGCGATAAACAGATGATTCGGGCAACGGCTTACTCAATGGGACAAGCTCAGGGAATTATCACGGATTTGAGGGTCGATTTGTTGGTTGATTTGCGAGTACCAGGCGATTATCGGATTGCTTTCAAAGATGAAGACCATTTTTGGTTGCGAAAAGAAAGCCGAAAAGCAGATATGAACATACTAATCCAAAAAATTCCATATACGGAAGGTGTGACGGTTGATCGGGAAAGTATTATTAAAATCAGAAATAAATTTGGTAAGGAATATATTACTTCTACGGCTGAAAATACCTATATGTCCACAGATATGAAGAGTCTGGAAAATCCTATTTATTACGAAGAAACGGTGATTAATGGCAATTATGCGTTGGAAGCGAGGGGGATTTGGAAGATGGAAAATGGCTTTATGGGCGGTGCATTTATTAGCTATCTGGTGTATCACAAACCGAGTCAATCACTGATTTTTATGGATGGTTTCGTCTTTGCCCCCGAAGAGGCAAAACGTAAGTATATTCAGCGTTTGGAAGTTATTCTGGAGTCGTTGGATTTCATAGGAACGAAATAAAAGCGAAGGACGAAAAGACGGATGCTTCCCTTGACGAAAGCCGAGAAAACGACCGATATTATGTAAATAAGGGAATAGGTTATTTGTTTCCTGTTCCCTAATGTTGTACTGGTCAAAATTCGCCCTTCGTCAAGCGAAGCGTCCGCCCTTCGTGTTTTCCGTCAAAAAGTCCCGTCTCCTTTTTTTCGTTCATTCACCCATTGTGACCATTTTTCATTGTACGTATGAATTTTATCCGTTGTTTTTCCTTGATTATCAATGATTGGCAAACCTTGATTGTACCATTCAAACATTCCTCCGTAAAGATTATAAACGGTTTTGAAACCCGCTTCTTCCAACTTTTTGCCGACCTTTTCACTACGATAACCGACGGAACAATAGACAAGAGTTGTTTTAGATTTGTCTAAATCTTTGACAGATTTAAGATCAAAATCGTCATAGCCGACCCAAATTGCATTTTCAATATGACTGACGTTATATTCCGCTTTTTCTCGGGCATCTAAATAAATTGCATCGTTAAAATTGCTGATTTCGGCAACCGAAACTTCCTTGATATTATGCCGCAACAACCATTGTAATTTCTTTTGATAACCAGAGTTTTCAACTTGTGAGTCGGAGCGGGTAATGCAGCTTGATAAAAATGCAATTGCTATTAAAAGTATTTTTGAAAAGTGCTTCATATTGTTATCGAATGTGTTTAAAATCAAAAGAAGATAGAACGTATTTTTGAGGGAAATGTTAGGAAATTGTGATTTTGGTTATTTTGGTTATTTTGGTGGGAAAAAATTAGGTTTTTAGATATTAAAAAAACACGCCTACATTAAACAGACGTGTTTTTTTTAAATTTCAAATTTCAAATTTATATTTTAATTAAAGGTCTAAAATCCTAAAACCTTTCTCAATTTCTCTTCTAATTTCGCACTTGCCAAAAACTGTTTTTCCAAATTTGGATTAAACGGAATCGGCGTATTCATACTCGCACAACGCATTACAGGAGCGTCCAAATGCTCGAATAAATATTCGGAAATATGTGCCGAAATCTCGCCACCGATGCCACCAAATTCAATATCTTCATGTAGAATGACGACCCGATTTGTTTTTTTGACGCTTTCCGCAATTGTTTCATAATCAATTGGTTGCAACGTTCGCAAGTCAATAATTTCAATACTTTGTCCCGAGAACTCAGGATTTTCTTCCATTTTATTTACCGTTTCTAACGCCCAATGAACGCCCATACCATAAGTGATAATGGTCGCTTTTGAACCTTGACGAACAACTGCCGCTTTACCAATTTCTACCGTAAAATAATCGTCTGAAACTGGTGCGGAAATCTTGCGATACAAGGCTTTATGTTCAAAAAACAAAACAGGATTTGGGTCTTCAAAAGCTGCCAAAAGTAAACCTTTTGCATCCTGTGGATTCGATGGAAAAACGACTTTTAGGCCTGGCGTATGTGTAAACCATGCTTCATTCGTTTGCGAATGAAAAGGCCCAGCCGCAACGCCTGCACCAGCTGGCATTCTAATCACAACGTCCGCTTTTTCGCCCCAACGGTAATGGGTTTTTGCCAAATTATTAATAATCTGATTGAAACCGCAAGTCACAAAATCCGAAAACTGCATTTCGACCATCGCCTTGTAACCCTTTAAACTCAAGCCCAAACCAATGCCGACAATCGCGCTTTCGCAAATCGGTGTGTTGCGAACTCTATCGTGACCAAATTGTTCCAAAAAGCCATTCGTGATTTTGAAAACACCGCCGTATTCCGCAATATCTTGACCCATCAATACCAAATTATCGTGCTTTTCCATCGCTTGACGCAAGCCGTCTGAAATCGCATCAATATAGCGTTTATCAGTTGTAGCAGTCGTTGCAGGAAGCGTTTCGATATGTTCGTGAGGTGCAAAAACGTCGTACATTTCTGTTTCTTCACTCACTGAAACAGGTTCGTCGTCGTATGCTTTTTTAAGCGTTTCGTTGATTTCTTTTTTGAAATTATCTCGAATTTTTGCTATTTCTGCCTCGCTTAATATTTTATTCGCTAACAAATATTTTTCATAATTACCAATCGGGTCTTTCTCCGCCCACGTATCCATCAACTCCTGCGGAACGTATTTTGTACCTGAGGCTTCCTCGTGTCCCCTCATTCTGAACGTTTTACATTCGACCAAAACAGGTTCAGGATTTTTGCGTAAATCAGCTGCGATTTTGGTAAACGCATGATACGTTTCCAAAATATTATTACCATCTAAAATATAAGATTTCATACCGTAACCCAATGCACGATCCGCCAAATCTTTACAATTATATTGTTCAGAAGTCGGTGTTGATAAGCCGTAGCCGTTGTTTTCGATAACGAAAATAACGGGCAATTTCCAAACAGAAGCCACATTCAACGCTTCGTGAAAATCACCTTCACTCGTACCGCCTTCGCCCGTGAAGGCGACGGAAACTTTCGCTTCGCCACTTATTTTATGTGCTAATGCCACACCGTCCGCCAACGCTAATTGAGGGCCTAAATGCGAAATCATACCCACGATATTGTAATCCATTGTTCCGAAGTGAAACGAACGGTCACGACCTTTGGTAAATCCCGAGCTTGTACCTTGCCATTGTGCAAACAATCGGTCAAACGGCACTTTTCGAGTCGTAAAAACACCCAAATTTCGGTGCATCGGAAAGACAACCTCATCGGCTTCTAATGCCATTGTTGCACCAACCGAAATCGCCTCTTGACCAATTCCCGAAAACCATTTAGAAATCCGTCCTTGACGTAGTAAAATCAACATTTTTTCCTCAATTAAACGAGGATATAATAACGCTTCGTAAAGCTCTTTTTGCTTCTTTTTGCTTAACTTTTTTGGTTCAAATTGCATAGCATGAAGTACCGCCAATCTTCAGATTGGCGTTTAGTATTTGTTAATATTTACACCAAAATTGATGTATTTGTAAAATAATTACGTCAAAAGTACGAAGTAAAAATCAAATTGTGCTATTAATAGGACACATTAAAAAGGGTCGGACGCTTCAAAAGCGTCCGACCCTCAATTTTAACTAACTCACGACATTATTCCTAAATATAATCCGATAATGATTAATACGACAAAAAGAATTAATACAAAAGCGGTTTGTCGTTTGCTGCCGTGTTCGTGATGATGTTCGTGTTCGTCGTTCATATTTTTATTTTCATTTCAACTTAAAAATTTTTCCTGTTCGTCTAAAATTCCTTTAAGATTTTGTCTTATTCTTTTTAACTTAATTTTTTTCATATTAAAAATATAAACTAAGTCTTTTTCTTCTTTTTTCCATTTCAAACTCAAAATTTTATGTTGTGAATATGCTCCCGCCGTTCCTGCAGTGAAGCCTATCCATGCCTTTCCTTCATCGAGTTTGATGATTTTTTCTAAATGAACTGTTTTCTTAAGATAAAGTTTATTATCAATATAAACCCGTATTTTTTTAAAATCATAATTGATTTTTATTTTACGAATGACGTTTTGAAGTTCGGGGATTTTGTGATTAATGGCAACCGAATATTCATTAAATCGAGTGACTTTTCCTTTTCCATTAGTTTGAATACTGACGTGATTATCGCCACCTTCGTAGTTGTCAAAGGTATCAAATTCAATGACTAAACAATTAGAAAAGCCTTGATAACCAATACCTTCACCAGATTCGCCAACGCTCAAACCTTTGGGGTCGTTGCTAATAACGAATGCCAAACCGTCTGCACCTTTTTCTTGCCAGCCGCCATTTTGATTGATAATCATTTGAAATTCGACTTCAAACCCGTGTTCGACTTTGACCTTATTTTTGTACCAACACGCTCCCGCAACCCATTCATCAGCAGCGGTCAATTGAACATCGCCGCCAACTATTTTTGCACTGCCCATCAAGACGTATTGATTTTCTTTCTCAAAAGTACCTGTCGAAAATGATTTTTGGCTAAAAATAGTAATTGGAAAGATTAATAAAAAAAATAAAATAATAATAATTCGTTTCATAGTTGATATGTTTATTAGATTTGATCGTGTTTTGATATGAATAATTCACATCAATAGCCATGATGTTAATATAATTTGAGGGATTTGGATTTATTTTTTGGATGAAAAAGTGATTTGACTCAATTAATGACGAATTTTAACGCAATTGGTGAACTGATCGATTTTGATAATGTTTCAGACGCAAGTACTAATTGAAATTAAAAAAATAAATTAAAATTAAAAAAACACGTCTAATTTAGACAATATAAATACTAAGTGGGCTAAAGGTATTTTGTCGGTTCAATTTTGTGTCTAAACACCAAAATACCTTCATACCTTTACCTAAAATATTCAAAAATATGGGAACTGTTTTAATCACGGGCGGAACGGGTTTGGTTGGGCAACGATTGAGTAGAGTCTTGAAACAGAAAGGGTTTCAAATTATTCATTTAAGCCGAAAAGAGGATTTAAATGCAACTTTTCCTGCATATCAATGGGACATTAATGCTGGAACGATTGATAAAAAAGCCTTGGAAAAAGCGGACTTTATTGTGCATTTGGCTGGTGCTGGTGTGGCAGATGGAAGTTGGACAGAAAAACGAAAGCAGGCGATTATAGATAGCCGTGTCAAAAGTGCAGCTTTGATTCAGAATACTTTGAAGGAAATGGATAAAAAGCCAAAAGCGGTAATTTGTGCATCTGCTTCGGGATTTTATGGGAATCGTGGCGATACGGTTTTGGACGAATCGGCTACGATTGGTAAAGGTTTTTTGGCGGAAGTCGTGGAAAAATGGGAAACGGCAAATAGTGGCTTTTCTGACTTAGGAATTCGGACGGTGCTGCTGCGGATTGGAATTGTGCTTTCGACCAAAGGTGGTGCGTTAGCGAAAATGTTACCAACCTATAAGGTACGTTTGGGAACATATTTTGGTGACGGCAGCCAATATTATTCGTGGATTCATATTGATGACTTATGCGAAATGTTTGCTTTTGCCATTGAAAATGAAAACGTGGAAGGTACTTATAACGCAGTTGCGGCTAAGTCTGTAACGAATAAATATTTGGCGGAAGCCATCGGTCAGGCATTGAATTCAAAAGCGGTTTTGTTATCTGCTCCTGCGTTTGCGATGCGTTTGGCGATGGGCGAAATGGCGGATATTGTCTTAGACGGCGTTCGGTTATCCCCTCAAAAAATAGTTGATACTGGTTTCCGATTCTTATATGATGACGTAGAATATGCGTTGAAAGACGTGGTGGAAAGGAAGATTTGAAAAAGTTAGCAGCTGGCAGTTTGTCACCGAAAAAACAAACAAAAAGCCCCAAAGCGGGCAAACATAGGGCAACGCCCTATGAAAAAAAAGCCCCAAAGCGGGCAGCATCACTAACATAGGGCAACGCCCTATGAAAAAGAGACTAAAACAAAGCCAAAAACGGTTGCCAAAAAACCATAAAGCCGATAATTAGTGCAAAAACGGCTAAAATTAAAACGGCTGCCGCTGCTGCATCCTTAGCTTTTCCCGCTAACGGATGATAATCTGGGGAAACCAAATCGGTGAGATATTCCAAAGCAGTATTGAAGGCTTCGGCGGCAAAAACGCTTGCAATAGCTAATAGACAAATCAACCACTCGACTTTTGAAATATCAAAAAAGAAACCGCCTGCAATGACTAAAACGGTAAAAAGCAGGTGGATTCGAGCGTTTATTTGTGATTTTAATAAATCACCAATTCCTTTAAAAGCGTATTTAAAACTATTGATTCTGTCCTTGATTGGTGTTGGTTTTGTCATATTTTCGACTGAATTGATACGTTCCCATAATACCGATTTTATTATTTCCAACTTCCGTTAAAGTTGTAAAATCCGTACATTCTAACTCTCTGGAATACAAAATATGGTCAACGGGACTTTCCGCAATCAAAGATTGATTTGTTCGGCTATCGTACAAATCACCTTTCGACTTCAAACCGTTAATTTCACTTGATTGTGGCACTACATTGTAGTCGCCCAATGCGACAATCGGAGCATTAATATCCGTAACATATTTGGCAATACTCAATAAATGGTCTTCAATTTCTTGAAATGCGTTCATATCCACAGGCGGTGCGGTCATTGAGGTAACGAAATGCACTCTCCGATCGTCAACTTCTATACAACCGTGAATATTTGGTGCATCTCTATAATAAAAAGTATCAACCTCGATGAATGGATATTTAGAATAAACGGCAACGTTATAAACCCCTAAACTGATGATGCTTTTTTCGTAAGGATAAGTTGCTAACAATTCTTTTTTCAAAATATATTCCCAGTTCAAATCCAAATCTTGAAGGGAAAGAATATCGGCACGGCTATCAATTAACGTTTTAATTGTTTGTTTATAATCGCTGCTATTACTTAGGTTTACGTGTGCAATTTTGAAGAAAGTACCGTATTTGATTGGGTAAAATGGTTCTCTTGTACGGAGTTGCAGACACAAAATACCGCAACAGGCTAAACTGACCCACATTGATTTTGCATCACGAACGGTCAAGAAAAATAAGCCCAAACCTAAACAGCTTATCATCAATTGAACACCATATTTTGCCAATTTTTTGAACCAAAACTGCTCTGGCGTATAGATTGCAAAAATGGTAGCTAAGATTAATGTTAGCCAAATTAAATATTGATACGTTCTTATTTCTTTTAAAAAGTTAGCCACTTGCTTAATTATGAATTATTAACGATAAATTATTTGATGCTTTAACGCAGTAATACCGATTGGTATGCTAAATTTCACGATTTAATTCGATTCTTTATTAAATTTTGTGGTAAACCGAAAATCAGAATTAGTTTATATTTCTGTGTGATGTATTAATGTTTGCAGTAACGTCAACACGTCAGCTATCGAGAAATCGGGGTAGGTAGAAAAAACATTCAATAAGAGCAAAAATTTAATTTTCCAAGGGATTTGTCAAAGAACCTTTAATCTTATACCTTTTCTCATTATTAAAGATACAAATTTGCAAAAAAAATAGGAGTTTTCCTATTAAAAAATATAAGGTTTTAGAGTATTTCTGTTAATTAAAAGGGGTTTTGTGGTATTACCTTTTATGAAAAACAAAAAGCGAAACCTCCGTAAGAGATTTCGCTTTTTTGCTTTTACTGAATTCAAACTTGAATTTTAATCTTCATTTTCATCTTCTGCTAATTCCATATCAATCGTTCGTTTGCCCAAATCTGCACTCAAAATTCGGACAACGACACGGTCGCCCATTTTGATTTTTTTATTGGAAATATTACCAACTGCGAATAAGCGACTTTCGTCCAATGAATACGACTCTGGCAAGTTTTTGAAATCAACCATACCTTCACAGAAATTATCGACCAATTCCACAAAGAAACCCCTATCAATCATGCCCGAAATAATGCCAACGAAGGTTTCGCCCAAGCGTTTGGTCATGAATTCGACCTGTTTGTATTTCACCGATTGACGCTCGGCGGTAGTTGCTTTGCGTTCTTGAGCCGAAATATGCTTACACATTTCTTCCAATTCGTCTTTTTTTACGGCATAGCGTTCCGTCAAATTTTTCTCTAAAATTCGGTGAACCAAAACATCAGCATAACGACGAATCGGAGATGTAAAGTGTGAATAATATTCAAAACCCAAACCGTAATGTCCGATATTTTGCGAACTATAAACGGCTTTCGACATGGTACGAATCGCCAACGGTTCTAACACTTTTAGCTCTGGACGCTCTTTTGTATCTTGCAATAATTGCGTGTAAGCCTGTGCGATTTGCTCTGGCGTTTGAATGTTCATTTTGTAACCCAAAGAGTTTGCGAATTTGACAAAATCCCCTACTTTCAATAAGTCTGGCGAATCGTGAATTCGATAAACGAACGGCGCAGGATTTTCTCGCTTGCCAACTCTTCCCGAAACCCGACGGTTTGCCAACAACATAAAATCCTCAATCAACATATTCGAATCCTTGCGTTCTTTGACGTAAACCGAAGTCGGCACACCTTCATCATCTAAAATAAATTTCACTTCCGGTGCATCAAAATCGACTGAACCTTCCTTGAATCGTTGCTTCCGCAACTTTTTCGATAAGTCGTTCAATTTTTTCAACTCTTCCGATAATTCACCTTCGCCAGCTTCCAAAATCTCTTGAGCGTCCTCATAAGTAAATCTTCTATCCGAGAAAATCACGCCTTTTCCGAACCATTCTTTAATAATTTTATCTTTTTTATCAAAAGTAAAAACGGCTGAAAATGTCAATTTTTCCTCGTTCGGACGAAGTGAACACAGAACATTCGAGATTTTTTCGGGCAACATTGGCGAAACTCTATCGACCAAATAAACCGAAGTCGAACGTTTGTAAGCTTCTTTATCTAATGCCGAATTGGGTTGCACATAATGCGAAACATCGGCAATATGAATCCCAACTTCGTAAGTGCCGTCGTCGAAATATTCCAATGATAAAGCATCATCAAAATCTTTTGCGGTGTCAGGGTCAATCGTGAAGGTCAAAACCTCTCGGAAATCTCTACGTTTTGCAATCTCTGCTGCCGTAATCTTTTCGGATAAGGCTTCCGACTCTTCCAAAACGTCCTCTGGAAACTGTAACTCAAAGCCATTTTGAATCAAAATTGACTTCATTTCAATATCGTTGCCACCGGCTTTTCCGAGCGTATCAGTAATTGTTCCGATTGGACTTTTGATTTTTGGTGTTTGCCATCTGACGACTTTCACCACGACTTTTTCACCATCTTTTGCACCGTTCAAATCCTCTAAAGGCACATAAATATCGGTGAACATATTTTGATTATCCGTCGTAACGAAACCAAATCGGGCGGACAATCGCAATGTTCCTATAAAAAACTCATTTGCTCTGTCCAATACTCGAATTACCTCACCATTTAATTTGCTACGACTACGGTTTGGTATAACTTTCACCTCCACCGTATCGCCATTCATAGCATAATTTAATTTCCGTGCTTGTACATAAACATCATCTTCAAAACCTTCACAAACGATGTAAGCCGCACCATTTCGAGTCATATCGACTCGTCCTGTTCTAATGCTGTTATCCGTTCGTGGAGCTGGTGGTGACGCATTTTGTGACGTATTTTTTCTAACGCTACGATTAGCTTTTGGAGCGGGCGATGAAGTACTTTGTGACGTATCCTTTTTAATACGACTATCCGTTTTTGGAACGGGTGGTGACGTATCCTTTTGGTTAATTTTGTATTTGTCACCAGGAAAATAAATCACCTCTTTCTTTTCTCGCAATTTTTCTAAAGCGTCTTCAATCGAAGTTTTAGTATTCTTAATGTCCAATTTCTTTTGCACTTGTCTTGGACTGAAACGTTTTTTAGGATTACTGCGGAATAAGTCTAAGATATATCTCTTTAAATCATTCAGGTTGAGTTTTCCTGTTCTTTTAGTTTTTTCTGTTTTTTTCATTTAAAATTTTTCTTTTGTTTTAATAATTGTGCTACAAATCGTGGAGGCTTGTCAATTCATTTTAGATTTGTGGCAATGTGGGTAAGTACTGTTATGCTCCGGAGTGACAGCCGAAAATGTTAGGATATCACTCTGGAGATTTTTTTTAAAAACTTAAAAGACTGATTTTCAAATTATTACGATAAATAGTAAATATTAATACTTCCTATTTAACGCAGTCCTGTCGAGAATTGACGACTTAAAATAAAGCATCAGGTTCTTCTTCTTGAATATATCCGTCTTCTAATAATTGGAATTGATAACGTAGGCTTTTGGTCGGGTCAAATCGCTTTTCATTATTTAAATCACGCCCACTTTCCATGACGTGAATTTCCCGTTGTTCGTTAATTGAAACAACCGCATGCAGCAACAAGTTGTCCATAACTTTAGTTCCCGCAATTCTTTTTTTATCAATCAGCTGTTCCATATCATCAAACGTCATCATCCAATATTCATAGTTCAATAACCCTGCCTTCCATACAATAACGGCATGAAAACCAGTCGTTTCGGCTATTTTTACCAAAGGTACTAATTCCGTAAATTCGTCTAATTCGTTCATAACTCCCGTTTCGATAAAAAACCTATCAATCATCGCCACAGGCAAAGGATTTTGTTGACTACTAAAATCCAAATGCGTTTCCGTTCCTATCGAAATTGGTAAAGTCACCTCTTCAAAACGATTTAAAAAATTTTGAAAAGATATGCGTTGTGTTTTACTCATTAATTTTTTGATTCTGTTATTAATAATATTACAAAAGTACGAATTTGATTGGTATGAATTGTCGGATTGTTGTGATTGTTGTTTTGGATAACCAATTATGAATTTAAAATTGAATTAGAATTTTAAATCAATGCTTAAAAATTCTATTAAATTTGCCGATTATTAATAAAAAATAACCGGAAATGAAATTACAAACCTATTGTAAATCTTTTCAAAAGGCATTTTTTATTAAATCAAAAGCTGGAACTCGCTCCGAATTAGAGGACGAAATTGGAGCCTATTTTAATAATCAATGTATATATTGTTTAAAAAATAATGAATATCATGTGAACAATATTTTTGCTTCTCCGAATGATTCGGTCAAGTTATTCGGATATATTTTTGGCGGTTTGATTATGACAATTGGTATGACGACTTTGATTTGGATGAATGGTTTTATTACTTCAGGAGGTATCGTTATTGGCGGTTTAATTATTTATCATACAAGCGGAAAAGCACCAACTTCAATCGTTCGGGCTTTTAATAATTACAAAATTAAAAGAGGTAAAAGAAAATGATTGTTTGATTGTTGAATTGTAAAAAACAATGAAACAATGAAGCAATGAAATAATAAAATTGAAATGATAATACGCTCGAAAGCACCGTTACGATTAGGTTTGGCAGGTGGCGGAACAGATGTAAGTCCGTATTCGGATATTTATGGTGGTGCAATATTGAATGCAACGGTGAGTTTGTACGCTTACGCAAATATCGAACCGACGGACGATGGAAAAATTACGTTACACGCTGCGGATATTGATGCGGTGCAAGTGTTGGATGCGACGGAATTTTTGGAAATTGATGGAAAGTTAGAACTTTTAAAAGGTGTTTATAATCGTATTGTCAAAGATTTTACGAAAAAGCCGTTGAGTTTTAAATTGACGACTTTCGTGGATTCGCCTTTTGGCTCTGGTTTGGGTACTTCCTCGACCATTACGGTGGCGATAATCGGTGCATTCGCAGAATGGTTGAATTTGCCTTTGGGCGAATATGATATTGCTCATTTGGCTTACGAAATTGAACGAGTTGATTTGGCGATGGCGGGTGGCAAACAGGATCAATATGCGGCGACTTTCGGCGGGTTTAATTTCATGGAATTTTATGGTGATAATAAGGTCATCGTGAATCCATTGCGCATCAAGGAAGATTATACGAATGAATTGGGCATGAATCTATTATTATATCATACTGGAACGTCTCGCCTTTCGGCAAAAATAATTGAAAAACAAGCTCAAAATTTTGCTAAAAAGAAAGGTAATAAATCCGTGGAAGCTGCTCACAAACTGAAAGAACAGGCGATTATGATGAAAGAGGCATTATTGACTGGTCAGCTCGATAAGTTGGGCGATATTCTGGATTTTGGTTGGCATCACAAGAAACAAATGGCAAGCGGTATTTCTAATCCAATAATTGACGAAATATACGAAACTGCTCGGAAATCTGGAGCGACTGGCGGCAAAATTTCGGGTGCTGGCGGCGGTGGTTACATGATTTTTTATTGTCCAAAAAACACTCGTTATGATGTGATAAAAGCCTTAAAACCTTTTGGCGGAGAGTTCAAACGATTTAGGTTTACGGAAAAAGGTTTGACGACTTGGAAATTGTAAAGACTCGCACGTAGTCAAATTTTATGTATTACGATAAAATCAAAATTATTACCGATTTATTAAAAATAATGTTAAGATTTAAGCGGAATATCACCATAATTTTTGACTATATTTGTCACACGTAATACGTAGGTGGAATTTGACGTATTTTTTCAGAAAATTATTGTTTTAATAATATCGAATATTACGTAAGGAAAGGACGGGATTAAGTATTTTAATATATTTTAGATAATTATTATTGGTATAAATGAAGTTAAATAGTCGTTTTCTACGAGCTTTATTATATCAATTTCTTTGTTTTTCCCTCCCTTCTACCAAACAACTGAACAATCAAAATTCGAGGCAATTTGTGTATAGATTATGGGTGTTCGTCTGAATAATTATAAAAAAAATCATTCAAACGTTAAAACGCAAACAGTCATTATTCAAGCCAAATCACTAAATATTTAGACATTATAATTAATGAAATTCTTTAAATTTTTCACACAAGAGTTAGCCATTGATCTCGGAACAGCTAATACTTTAATTATCCGAGACGGTGAAGTAGTTGTGGATGAACCTTCTATTGTTGCAATCAATCGTAAAACTGGAGAAACAATAGCTGTCGGACATAAGGCGATGCAAATGCACGAAAAGACGCATGAAAATATTAAAACAATTCGCCCTTTGAAAGATGGTGTAATTGCTGATTTTCAAGCGGCAGAAAGTATGATTGAGGGACTGATAAATATGTCAGGAATTCGCCGTCATTTTTTGAACCAGATGAAAATGGTTATTTGTATTCCTTCAGGGATTACGGAAGTAGAAAAAAGAGCCGTTTTTGATTCTGCGGATCACGTAGATTCTAAAGAAACGTATTTGATATATGAACCGATGGCTGCGGCTTTAGGTATTGGTCTGGATGTGGAAGAGCCTATCGGAAATATGATTATTGATATCGGAGGTGGAACAACGGAAATCGCTGTAATCGCACTTTCGGGTATTGTTTGGGATGAGTCGATTCGTATTGCGGGCGATGAGTTTACAAGTGATATTATGAATTACATGAAGCGTCAGCATAACATCTTAATCGGTGAAAGAACGTCTGAGCAAATCAAAATTCATGTTGGTTCGGCATTGAAAGAGTTAGAAAACCCACCGGAAGATTTTTCTGTGAATGGTCGGGATTTGATGACTGGTATTCCAAAAGAAATCACGATTAACTATTCTGAAATCGCAGGTTGTTTGGATAAGTCTATTTCTAAAATAGAAGAGGCTGTTTTGAAAGCGTTAGAAAATACGCCGCCAGAGTTAGCCGCAGATATTTATAAAAGAGGTTTGTACTTGACCGGCGGAGGAGCTTTGATTCGTGGCTTGGACAAACGGTTGCATCAAAAAACGAAATTGCCAGTTCATGTAGCTGAAGATCCACTTCGTGCCGTGGTAAAAGGTACTGGAATTGCACTTAAAAATACAGATAAATTCACCTTCTTAATTGATCGTGGAAGCGTTTAAAATAGTTAGCAGTTTAAGTCTATTTTGCCGTACAGCGTTACGGCAAAATGGATGCTGCAAACAGCTATCTAAATAAGTTGTACACCCGAAAGTATCATGCGAAATTTATTTCTATTCTTTATAAAATACAATGCTTTTTTTCTTTTGATTATCTTGGAAATCATTAGTTTTTATATGATTGTCAATAATAATAAAAAGCAAAATCAAGTGTATGTAAGTTCGGCAAATAGAGTGACAGGTTCGTTTTACGAACGCTATGATAAAATTATAGGGTTTTGGAATTTGGGCGATGTGAATGAAGAATTAGCAAACGATAATAAACGATTATTAGAACAATTACCCAACGCTTATTTTGATAATCAAGTCGATACGATTGAGGTTCGAGATTCCTTTTTTGAACAGCAATACGAGTATATTCCTGCCAAAGTTGTCAATAATTCTGTAAATAGATATGATAATTATTTAACTTTAAACCGTGGTAAAAGTCACGGATTAAGGAATAATACTGGGGTCATTACGAGTAACGGAATCGTCGGTGTCGTTCAAAAAGTCTCTAAAAATTATGCGGTCGTGATGTCTGTTTTGCATCATAATACTCGAATAAGTGCGAAGCTAAAGGAAAGTGAATACTTTGGGTCTTTGGTCTGGAAAAATAACGATCCCTTGTATATGTATTTAGATGCAATCCCGAAACACGCAATAATTGAATTGGGCGATACCATCATTACAAGTAGTTATTCTTCAAAGTTTCCGGAAGGAATTATGGTTGGCGTGGTCGAAAATGCGGAAGTTGTGAAAGGGAGTAATTTCTATGAAGTAAAGGTGAAACTAAGCTCAGACATGAGTAATTTGAGCCATGTTTTTGTTGTTAATAATTTACTAAAAGAAGAAAAAGAAACCTTAGAAAAAAAGGTAAATACAGAAGATGAGTGATGTAATTGTTGTGAACGTTTTACGGTTTTTGGGCTTGTTCTTAGTACAAGTATTGATTTTGATTAATGTCGATATCAATACCAGCTATGTGAATCTCTATATCTATCCTTTATTCCTTTTATTATTACCAATTAAAATTCAAAAAAATCTATTATTAATCATTGCGTTTTTCCTCGGAATAGCGGTGGATATGTTTTACGATACCAGCGGAATACATGCCGCAAGTTGTGTATTCGTAGCTTATCTTCGTTCGGGCGTTTTGACGGTAATAGAGCCGAGAGGCAGCTACGAAGCGAATCAAGCACCTACAAAACGAAATTTTGGTGCGGGTTGGTTTTTTCAGTATGTTGGTATTTTGTTATTCATACATCTGTTTTTAATTTTCCTTTTAGAAGCCTTTTCGTTCGCAGGATTCGGTTTTACCTTATTAAAAACACTTTTAAGTTTCATTCTATCAATGGTTTTAGTGGCGATATATGCCTATTTATTTAATCCGAAGAATTAAGATTATTTGACCGTATCGAATGGAATATCATTGCTCCCCATAAAATCGTTGTAAGTCGTCATAGGTCATTGTAAATGATTGGTAATGAACCTATAAGGTTTTCAAAACCTCATAGATTTCTCACAACATTTCAATATATTTATAGTAAAATTACAACAGTAAAAATAATTTTTAGGTTGGTGGAATTGAAAAAATGAATTAGAATCATAGAAAATTATGCAACAGGATAATTATAAAAATCGACGATATATTATACAAGGAATTTTCATTTCAGTAGCCGTTCTACTTTTGCTAAAATGTTTTCAAATTCAGGTCATTAATGGTGCTGAAACCAGAGATGGCGGTGTAAAGAAAGAAACAATTTACGCTTCACGAGGGACGATTTTAGATAGAAATGGAAAATTATTGGTCAATAATAATGCGATTTATGATATTTGGGTAACGTATAATCAAGTGGCTGATGCCAATATTGATACGGCAAAATTATGCCGTCTTTTGAATATTACAGGGGAAACCTTTGTCAAAAACTTAGAAAAAGATTGGCGAAGCAATCGCTATAGAAAATATAAACCGTTTGTTTTTCTCAAGACAATTTCTCCAGAAATGTATGCTCGTTTTCAAGAAAGTCTTTACGAATTCCCCGGGTTTTATGTAGAGTTACGGAATGTTCGAGGGTATTCTTATCCGATTGGTGCGCACGTTTTGGGCTATATTGGAGAGGTGAATAGAAGGCAAATTGATAAGGATAGTTATTATAAATCAGGTGATTATATCGGAATTAGTGGGATTGAATTGGCTTATGAGGATTATTTGAGGGGGCAACGTGGGGTGAATTATATTTTGAAAGATAAATTCGGGATTACACGGGGCAGTTATCGGAATGGGGAACGAGATACGATGGCTTTGTCGGGGTTGGATTTAATGAGTTCGCTTGATTTGGATTTGCAGAAATATGGTGAGGAATTAATGCAAAATAAGCGGGGAAGTATTGTAGCAATTGAGCCTTCGACGGGTGAGGTTTTAGCCTTGGTTTCTACGCCGACTTATGATCCTAACTTATTGACTATCAATAGAAATAGAGGAAAAGCTTATGTAGCATTATTAGAAGATAAAACGGAACCTTTATTCAATCGTGCGATTTCGGCACAATATCCTCCTGGTTCGATTTTTAAACCGATTATGGCGTTGGTTGCTTTGCAGGAAGGTGTGATTACGCCTGATCGTGGCGTTGGTTGCGCAGGCGGTTATGTTTATCGAGGGTTGCGAGTAGGTTGTCATAATCATGCTCCCGTGAGTTCGGTTTCAAAAGGAATTCAACATTCCTGTAATGCTTATTTTTGCCAAATATTTAGAGAAACGATTGATAAAAATGGTTTTTCTAATGCGGATAAAGGTTTGGATACGTTGGTGATGCACTTGAAGTCTTTCGGAATGGGACAAAAGTTAGGGATTGATTTGCCACACGAAACAACTGGAAATATACCGACAACGGCCTATTATAATAAATTATATCGAAAAGGTGCGTGGAAATCGCCTACGATTATTTCGTTGGGAATTGGTCAAGGTGAAATGTTAGTGACGCCTTTACAAATGGCAAATTTAACGGCAATTATTGCGAATCGAGGCTGGTATTATACGCCGCACATGGCAAAGAAATTTAAAAATGATGCAACCAAAATTCCTTATCGATACCGAACGAAAAATTACACATTGGTCGAAAAAAGACACTTTGATCCTATAGTTCAAGGAATGCACGATGTGGTTTTGGCTGGTACGGCGAGAGTCGCTCAAATTCCGGGTATTGATGTTTGTGGAAAAACGGGAACTGCGGAAAATCCTCATGGTGCGGATCACTCGGTTTTTATCGCTTTTGCTCCAAGGGATAACCCCAAAATTGCAATTGCTGTCTTTGTAGAAAATGGCCGATTTGGTTCGACACACGCTGCCCCGATTGCGAGTTTGATGATTGAGCAATACTTGAATGGTGAGATTGACGATAAACGGAAATATCTTGAAGAGAGAATGTTTAATTCTAATTTGTTAATGAAGGGATTGAAAGAGTAAAAAACGAAGGACGAAATCACGAAATTACGAAAAATGAGTAGAGAAATAGAAACATCAACGAGGGAGATAGACTGGATAACGATTTCCATTTATTTCGGATTAGTGCTGATTGGTTGGCTGATGATTTATGCAGTCGGCTCAACAGGCTCTACCGACGTTTTTGATATGGATACTCGTCATGGCGGGCAATTGATGTGGATTGGTTTTTCATTTTTTATTGGGACGATTCTATTGATTATCGAAGGGAAATTTTACAAAACATTCGCCTATATTTTCTTTGGAATAGCAATGTTTTTATTGCTCAGCGTTTTAATCGGTGGAACGGAAATCGCAGGGTCAAAATCATGGCTGGTTATTGGGCCCATACGGATTCAACCGTCTGAGCCTGCTAAGTTTGCGACCTGTTTGGCGTTAGCGGCTTACATGAGTTCATATAGCGTTTCTTTACAAAATTTCAAAAACCAAGTGGTTGCAATCGGTATAATTGCGACACCAATGTTTTTGATTTTACTCCAAGGAGATGCTGGTTCTGCCTTAGTTTTTTCCGCTTTATTTATTGTATTATTTAGAGAAGGAATGCCTGCGCCGATATTTATTTTAGGAATTTTAGTGGCGTTATTATCCATTGTTTCTTTAGTATTTAGTATTTATCCAATAATAATGGGTTTGATTATCTTATCCATGGGCATATTAGTTCTTCAAAACACGCAAACCCGATTGGTATTAGGTTTTTTAATATTAATACTTGCCACCATCTTTTTGGCAAGGGAAGGATATATGCTATATACCACAATTGGTCTGGGCGTTTTCTTTTTAGTTTTTTGGATTCGTAAAGTTATTAATACTAAAAAAAGAGCACCGTTATACGTTTTATTGGTTACTTTAATTGGTTGCGGATTTTATTCAACCGTCGTGAATTATGGTTTTAATGAAATATTGCAGCCACACCAAAAGGATAGGATAAATGTTTGGCTAAAACCAAGTGAATGTGACCCTTTGGGGGCATTATATAATGTAACTTGGTCAAAGATAGCGATTGGCTCAGGTGGATTTGAAGGAAAAGGATTTTTGGAAGGTACGATTACTAAAGCAGGTTATGTACCCGAACAAGCAACGGATTTTATCTTTTGTACGGTTGGTGAAGAACATGGATTTTTAGGCGCTTTTGCTGTAATATTATTGTTTTTATTATTATTACTTAGAATAACGATAATTGCCGAACGGCAGCGAACGAGGTTCACTAAAGTTTACGCTTATGGCGTTGCGAGTATTTTCTTTTTTCACTTATTAGTCAATGTCGGAATGACATTAGGAATTATGCCCGTAATTGGAATCCCGTTGCCATTTATAAGTTATGGAGGTTCTTCCCTATTAGCATTTACAATTCTTTTAGCAATTTTAATTCGTTTAGATGCGGATAATGCGAGGTAAATAGAAGTATTCCGTTGCTGGTTATTAATCATTTTTGGGGTAAGTTCAAGATTTAGAAGTTATTGATACTTTGATTTATCTTCAAAAAATACAAAATCAGTAATACTGAGTATTCGACAATAATCAACTTTGTAAGTTAAAATCTACCCTTGATAGAATCAAAAAGGGTGACGCAACAAAAAAATCCTTCATTCGACATCGAATGAAGGATTTTTTTTGCTACTGCAATAAATCGAAAGTTATTAATGGTCAAACCGTATCGGTTTTTGACAATATAAAAAAGCTTTAATTTTCTTTTATAACTTTTTATGGCTGCTTGTTGCAGATAAGATTCGATTCTATTTATTGTTCAATTTTCGGTGCATCATCCCAATTACCAAACATTTCGACCCGTTGCGTCGTCAAGAGATTTAGCGGAAAAACGATCCGTCTGTCGCTGGTTTCTATGGTCAGTGAAGTGCTATCCATTTCTACAATTGTGCCTCTTGTTCCGTCTATTTTTATATCGTCGCCGATTCTGAATTTATTTCTACTATACAGTGCTGCCAAAAGGTTTGACATAATATTGCGAGAAGCAAAACCGTAACCTATTGCGAAAGCAAAGACGATTCCACCGATAATTATGGTTAAATTATCTTGTAAAAAGTCAACTTGAAAATCTGCTTGTGGCAACGCGCTTAATAAAACCGAAATGAAAATAAAGTAAAAAATAAATCCGCTAATCAGTTTGCCCGAAGCAATATTTAACGACTGAAAAGCTGCATTTAGCAATCCTCGAATTGCGTTGGCAACGATTAAACCGCCAATTAGAATCAATGTAGCCGAGAATAATTTAGGAATATATTCAATTAATTTGCTGACTTGCTGCGATAATTGGTCTAAACTTAGGACTTCCAAAGCTGCGGTAATGACGATAAGCATCAAAATATAATATAACAGTTTACTAATCACAACGCTCGGAAGAATTTTGATATTCGCATTTTCGAGCATATCAATCTCATTAATCTTATCTCCGAGGGCATCAATTTTGACTGCTTGTAATAACTTTTTTATCATTTTACTAATGAATCGAGCCAATAACCAACCCAAAATTAAAATAGCGAAGGCAGTGCCAAAAGTTAGTAAAGCGGCTTGTAATGTAAAGAGAATCGCAGGTGTTTGTAAAAAAAACATACCAATATTATTTTTTGTAATTTTTTGTAATAATAAGGTTTTTATTAATTCAAAATTTTGAAAATCAAGACTTTATATGATTTTGAAAAATTCAACCTAACAAACTACTTAAAAGGATTGATTTATTATTGATAATTAATAGCATACGACTACTGCTTTAATTAGGAATTAGCAGATAGGAATTATAAATCACTGATTATCAGATTTTTATAATATTTTAGACTATCAGTTAAAAAAGTAATAATTATTTTCTATCGTTTGGCAAGTCAGCAGCTGACTACGCCCAACTCAAGATACCATTTATTTAACTGGCAATCTATTAAAAACTGTTGAGAGTTCTTAGGTTGTACTACTTAAATAAATCGAAAACACCATCAAATTAGCTTCAATGGTGTTTGATTATTTGGCTCTTTGACAATTTCTGCACGTAGCGGCTGATTCAGCTTCCGAAAAGTCTCAAAATCCTTGCGGCAGCTAAAGACAGCCGTTACGAAAATCTCAATTTATTCGAATTTTGCAGAAATTGTCAAAGAACCGATTATTTTTCCTTATTTATCATCGTGCGATTGATATTTAACTGCGCCATCATCATCAAATGTTTCTGCTAACCCAATAATGGTTTGTCCAACCTTACCAACATACAAATCTACGATATTACCGATGAACCTTGCCATAGTTAATTGAGCCATTACATTTTTCTGTATTGTTTTTTTGACGATTTTCGGTGGCTCAACATCAGGCTCAATTAAGCCCCAACTTGAAAATTCACTCATCATAACAAACTATTAGAACACATTATATAATAAGGCGAAAGTAGTTTGCTGGCTATCAAAATGATTAGAAAACAAACAAATTTCACCTTTTAGAACACTTTATTCAAACTCCTCTTCAACGGGAAATGTTTCCAAGTACTTTTGTTGGCACTTGTGTTTAGCCCGTTTTATTTTCATCTTGATAGCACTTTCCGTCTTATCGAAGACTTCACTAATTTCTTTTATGGAAAGCCCTTCCTTATATTTCATAATCAGAACAGCTTTGTCATCGACGTTAAGTAGATCAAGTACCGTTTTTAGACGTTCTAATTCCATTTCTAGTAACACTTTATCATCGATTTCTTCAATAACTTCTTGCCCTTCCGCCTCTTCGTCAGAAAATAACTTGCTTTGCTTCTTAGATTTTCTAATTACATCAATACAAAAATTGTAAGTAATGGAATAAACCCAAGTCGAAAATTTTGATTTTTTATTGAATTTGGCAAGGTGGGTAAATATCTTAATGAAGATTTCCTGAGCGGCATCTTGAGCTTTTGCTTCATCTTTTAATAATGAGATAGCCTTACTGTACACCTTAGTAATGTATCGGTCATACAACATGCTGAAATATACAGAGCTTTGAGTCGCCAAGTATCTATCAATCACCTCTTCGTCGGTAAGTTGTTTTTTTGTTACTGTTTTCAATTATCAGTAATTAATTTAGAAAGTTTAATTAAGGCTGGTTATGTTCAAAATAAATCGCTGAGGACTTTTTTTGAACGTTACGGCACATTTAATACACTAAAACTGGAGTAACTTATTTATTTCCCGTTCCCTTGATATAGAATAGATTGCCAGTTAAATGAATGGTATTTTGAATTAGTCGTAGTCAGCAGGTGACTTTAAGTCACCTGCTGACTCGCCAAACAGAAAATAATTATTACTTTTTTAACTGATAGTCTGAGTTATCCATACATCTTAATTAAAAAGATATTACAAATTAACGAAAAATAAATATATCAACCAACCTTTTGGAAAAGTAGCTAATTTTGTTTTGTTTAAATGACCGCTGATTCCAATAAGGTAATTGATTTATCGGAGGTATCTAATCTTGCTTTAATTCCTAAAGGTAAGGTAAATTGATTCTCTATATGTCCAAATGACATACCATAAATGATTGGAACAGTCAAATACTTGAATCTATCTATCAGCACATCTTTCAAAGTCAATGAATCATCACCATCAGTCGTTTCGCAATTATAAAAAACACCCAAAATAATACCTTTCACTTTTTTAAACTTTCCTGCCAATAACATCTGCGTCAACATTCTATCAATACGATACGGTTTTTCGCCCACATCTTCAAAAAAAACCAATTTATTATCATAATTCACATCGTAATCCGTGCCAAGCAAAGAAGCCGCCAATGTCAAATTTCCACCAATCAATTCACCTTCCGAAACTCCTTCCGTAATCGTATAAGGACGAAAAATATCATTTTCCTTATCGCCATTCTCCTTAGCGTATTCTATTTTATAAATCTCTTGAGGATTGGTAATCATACTTTTAACGTGCTTTTGGGTATAATCTGTAAACGTCGAAGCACCCACGGGCCCATGAAAACAAACCAAACCCGTTTTCTTATAAATTGCTTGATGCAATGCTGTAATATCCGAATATCCAATTAGAACTTTAGGATTCTGACGAATGACTTTATAATTCAGCATATCCAATATTCGAGTGACGCCGTAGCCACCTCGCACACACCAAATACCATCAATATTGGGATTATCAAACATCAAATTAATCTCGTCGGCTCTCATTAAATCGCTACCTGCCAAATAACCATTTTTTGTCAAAATCCGCTTTCGATTGAATTCGACCTTAAACCCTAAACCTTCAATATTCTGAATAGTTTTATCCAGCTGAGCCTCTGAAATTGGACTCGCAGGAGTAATCAAACCTATTGTATCACCGGGTTTCAATCGTTTGGGCTTAATCAATTTTCTATCACGTTTATCTTCCATTTTATTTTCAATATGACTTGAGCCTAAATATGGCAAACTTATCGTTATAGCGGCGGTCGTTAATTTTTTACCAAAATTACGTCTATCCATTTTTATCTTTAGTTGCAGCGTTTAAATTTTTATTTTCATCACTTCCTAATGCTGAGAAGATAACCAAAGAAGCTAATTTACAACGTTTTTTACTATTAAATAGAAATATTTAACATTATGGAAATGGATTAATTTATAATTAAAAATAATCTAAACATAGATAAAGACATCGAAAGTCTGATAAATTGATTGGGGAAAAGGGCAATAAACGGGAACATTTGCCTCTAAGTAAAGTGAATTTATTCAACGTTTATTATTAATGAGGCTATGAATTTAATTAAGAATGAGTTCCAAAGAATTCAAATTTTTACGGAACGACGGACAGCTAATTAAAAAAGAGGATAAAATAAAAAAAGCCTCACAGAATCTGTGAAGCTTTATTTATTGTGGGCGATATAGGATTCGAACCTATGACCCCCTGGGTGTAAACCAGGTGCTCTGAACCAACTGAGCTAATCGCCCTTTATGCTATTTACGGTAAGTAATTAAATCTGTAAAACTGCTTTTACTACATTACCTTTCCGTTAGCGAGTGCAAATATACGACTGTTTTCTGAATTTCAAAACATTTCTCAAAAAAAAATGCTTTTTTCAAAAAAAAACACTTTTGATAAAATAACAAACCTTGCTTTTTTACACAATATCATAGACTATTAGTAATTTCAACTTTCCTAAAATTAGTTTTTAATTATATGATTTATGACGAAACAGCGATTATTACAAATTATAAAATGGTTGGCATTTAGCTTTGCTTTTTTCTTTTTGGTATTGTTGATTGTTGCTCAAATATATGAAGATAAGATTGGCGTTTTGGTCGTGAAATCCATTAATAAATCATTGCGAAAACCGATGACGGTCGAAAATGTGGATTTGACGTTGATTCGGACTTTTCCTAAGGCTTCTGTGGTTTTGACGAACGTAGAAATTCCAGATAATCGGAAAGGTTCATTGTTGAAAACTGGAACGATGTCTTTGCAATTTGGGATTTTGAGCCTTTTCCAAGATGTGATCGATGTACAATCGGTGACGGTTTCAAATGGTTCGTTGAATATTTTGACGGATAAAAATGGTACGGCGAATTACGATATCTTTCTTCCTACTGAAGAAACGGATAATTCGGAGGAAACGAATATAAAAATAGATGTTCAGGAGGCTACATTGCAGGATATTTATTTGATTTATGAAAATAGGCAAGTGAAGCAGTCGGGAATCGTTCATGTTGAAAAACTGATGCTTTCGGGGAATTTTTCAACGCAACAATTTGACTTAGAAAGTACGGCGGAATTGGAAATTGAATCGCTGATGACGAAGGAAGGTAAATTACTTTCGGGGCGTTCGGTAGCCTACGAAATGGTGGCGAAAGTAGATTTGGAAAAGGGAGAGTATGTCTTGGAAAATACGAATTTATACATTGAAGCAAATAAGTTTACGGTCGATGGAAAGGTTGTCAGTCAAGCGGATTATACGGATTTTGATGTGTCGATAAATGGTGTGGATGGGAGTTTGTATTCCGTGATTTCCTTATTGCCGAAAGCGCAAATTACGTTTTTGGAGGATTTTAATACGAGAGGTGATTTTTATATAGAATCTAATATTAAAGGACGTTTGAGCGAAAAAGAAATACCTGCGATTGATTTGAATTTTGGATTGAAAGACGGTTATTTGAGCAGCGGACGTTTGAAAAATGAATTAAAAAACGTATCGTTTGAGGTGCGTTTTGAGAATGAAACAAAGGCGGTTGATAAAAAGGCATTTGTGGAAATAATTGAGTTTGAAGCCGAATTATTGGGCGAAAAGCTGGATGCGAGTTTATTTGTTCAGGGTTTTGATAATCCATTGATTGATTTTCGTTTTCAAGGGAAAATACCGATGGAAGCAGCTTTTGAGTTTTTGGGAGAAGGCTTGGTTGAAAGTGGTGATGGTGCGGTGGAATTTAAGGGAATTATCATCGAAGGATATTATAAGGATATGGTGTCAATGTCTCGGATTCCAAATATCAAAGCGAATGGTTTGATTGCGTTTGAGAATATGAATCTGTCGGTAAAAGGGGAGAAAGTCAGTTTTAGCAAAGGGGAAATTTTTATTAATAATAATAATCTTCAAATTAATAATCTGGAAGTTGAAGTGGCTCAGAACGATTTGAGATTTGAGGGTAGTTTCAAAAATTTATTGCCAGTTTTACTGCGAGATTCAACGACGACGGAAGCGGTTAAATTGATTTTTAATACGTCCATGCAGTCTGAAAAAATCGATTTAGATAAGTTGTTGGCTTTCGTGGATAAGGTACAAAAAGTACCAGAAGAAGAACCGAAATTAAGTTTAGATAACGGTACGGAAACGTTTTCGGAAAAGGGAAATGTGGCGGCTTCGCCTTATTATGAGTTTCTGAAATTGTTTGATGGAGATTTTCGGGTGAAGGTTGGTAATTTCAAATATGATAAGATTAAGGCTCAAAATTGTAAAGGTAATTTGACGGTGGAAAATGGTCGAGTTTTGCTGCAAGGCGTAGAGATTCAAGATTTTGAATACGGCAAAATTACCGCAAAGGACTTTACAGGTGATTTGGCATTTCAAGGAAAAATGATGATTTTGAAAGATGTCATTGTGAGTACAATGGGCGGAAGTATCAAGCTGACGAGCAATGTTTTTTTGGAAGAGGAAACTTTTATTGATGGCTTTGTGGAGTGTCAAGGTTTGGACGGCTATACTTTATTTAATCAAATGGATAATTTTGGGCAAGAGGTCTTGATGGACAAAAATATTAGTGGTGATTTGGATGCAAAAGTGAAGATAAAAGCCTATTTGGATAAAGACGGAAATGTGTTGTATGATAAGTTGTATCTGTTGGCTGATGTGACGATTAATAACGGAGAATTGATTGATTTTAAAATGATGGATGATTTTTCGACCTTTGTGAAAGTTAGTGATTTGAAAAATATTAAGTTTACCAATACTCGAAATCAATTTGAATTTAAAGATAGAAAACTGATGATTCCTGCGATGTTTATTCAAAATAATGCGGTGAATTTGACGATTGCGGGTTGGCAAGGTTATGATTTAGATTTTGATTATGTGATTAAAGTAAACGCTGGTCAAACGGTTGCGAATAAATTCAAACGCTTTAATCCGAATCGAAACCCAATTAAAGCGAAAAAAGATGGTTGGTTTAATATTTACGTTCATGTGTTTGGAGATGTGGATAATTATGAGTTTGAATATGGTAAAAAAGTCGTAGAGGAGGCATTGGAAGCTAATTCTAATCTAAAATTCCAACAAATTCAAAACGATATTGCTACCGAATTTAAAGAAAATCCTTTAGTCGAACCCGAAGAATGGCAAAATAATGAGGCAGCGGAAAATTAGTTTTTGGTATATATTATTAAAATAATAATGTATAATAAATTGGCAAAAAACTTAATATCGAAAAATTCATTTGAAATGGAAATTAAGGTTGTAGAAAATGACTTTAAGAGGTCAAAATTTTAAAAAAGCACTTTAAAAATGGTATTTTTGTAATGTGTAATCACTTGTTTACAAATAAGATATAAATATTTTTCATGGACATGTATTCAAAAAATTCACGCTGGAAAGTTTATCTTTCCTTTGGAGCTGTCGGAATTGTAATCGCTTCGCTTATTTATACGACAAGGGTTGCATCTCGTTTGGCGGAAGCGGAACAGCGGCATGCAGAACTTTGGGGAAAGGCGATGATTGAGCTGCAAAAAATGCCTAATGACCCTGATTGTATCGGTATTGACCCGAATTGTATAGAAACAAATTTAGATTTCATTTTTTCGATTGTTGAAGGGAACAAAACGATTCCAGCGATTTTGACTGATGACCGAAAAAATATCATTGGTGATGTCAATCTTAAGGAAGAAAAAGCGGCAGATACCACTTATTTGAGACGGCAACTGAATATTATGGCTTCGCAGCACGAGCCGATTACTCTTGATAATGGCTTCGACGTGGTTTATATGTATTACAAAAATTCACAACTTTTGACACTCTTGATTTATTTCCCTTATTTCCAAATGGGTTTAATTTTGGTGTTTTTATTAATGGGATATTTCGCATTTAGTGCGGCAAAACGTGCAGAGCAAAATCAAGTTTGGGTCGGTTTAGCGAAAGAAACCGCTCATCAACTTGGTACGCCGATAACGGCAATTGTGGCTTGGATTGAAAATTTGAATCTGATTATTGAAGATGAGGTTGCACTTGGAATGTTAGATGAGTTTCGGAATGATGTGCATCGGTTGGAATTAATAGCCGAACGGTTTTCGAAAATTGGTGCTGTTCCGGAGTTAAAACCAATGAATATCATTGAAATAGTGGAACGCAATATGATTTATATGAAGAAACGAGCGCCGAGAAGGGTCGTTTTTGAGTATCCAAAAGCGATTAAAGAATATTCGATTGAAGCCAATATTAATGAAAATTTATTCGATTGGGTTCTGGAGAATTTGCTTAAAAATGCGCTTGACGCAATGGAAGGACACGGAAATATTACAGCGGCGGTTTTCGAAGATAAGGATTACGTTTATATCGATATCGAAGATACCGGACAAGGAATTCCTACTTCAAAATTCAAATCCGTTTTCAAACCTGGTTATTCTACCAAGAAACGTGGCTGGGGGTTAGGACTCTCTCTGACACAACGCATTGTAAAAAATTATCATAATGGCAAGGTGTTTGTCAAACAGTCGGAAGAAGGTGTCGGAACGACTTTTCGGATACAATTACCAAATAGTTAAATACTTATGTATTATTTTTTTATTTAATATAATAATATAAAAGTTCCAAAATATCTTTTGATTCAAAAAGAATATACCATGAAATTGGTCAATTATAGATAAACAAAAAAAGAAAAAATATGCCCTTTTTTTACATTGATACCTATAAAAAACTAATCTATTTAATATTTTTGCTGCTTGTTTTTCAAGCAAATGCAATTCCGGATAAAAATATTGGATTAGTCGTCACGGTAAAAGATGCCCGAACGGACGAACCCATGGAAAGTGTGAGTTTATATAATGCTGCAAAATCTTTCGCTGCCGCTACCAATATATATGGAGAGGCAAATATCCACAGCCTTGAGTTAGAAGATTCGATTACACTTAGTTATATCGGCTATCAAACCGTCAATATTACGTTGGGCAATTTATTGCGAAAAGGTGGACGAATTTATATGGAAGAAGGAGTTTTTTTACAAGAATTCACCGTAAAAGGAGTTTCGAGAGCAGATGACCATATTAATAATATTCCTACACAAATCGATATTATTCAAGCAAAAGATATTGCGTTATTCAATCCGCAAACGTCAGCCGATGCGTTGTTAAATACAGGAAATGTATTTATACAAAAATCACAAATGGGCGGTGGAAGTCCTGTAATTAGAGGGTTTGAAGCGAATAAGGTTTTGATTGTTATTGATGGCGTTCGGATGAATAATGCGATTTATCGCAATGGACATTTGCAAAATGCGATCACGATTGATAATAATATGCTCGAAAGGGTAGAGGTGATATATGGGCCCGCAGCAGTGATTTACGGAAGTGATGCACTGGGCGGCGTGATGAGTTTTACGAGTAAGCGTCCTCGGTTGGCTTTTGGTGATGATGAGGAGGTGTTTGAAGGGAATGCGTTTGTAAGGTTTTCCACTGCAAATAAGGAAAAAACGGGACATTTTGATTTTACTTTTGGGGGTAGAAAATGGTCATCATTGAGCAGTATGACGGTTTCGAGTTTTGATGATCTGCGAACTGGCTCTAAAAACCGATCAGAATATATTGACTTTGGCAGGCGATTTTTTTACGTTGATAGAATCAATAATCAAGACTCGGTAGTTAGAAATAGTGACCCTTTGATGCAAGTTGGAACGGGTTATAATCAAGTTGATGTTTTACAAAAAATCTTATTTCAAGCAAATAAAAATTTAAGTTTTTTGGCAAATATTCAATATTCTACATCGAGTGATGTACCTCGTTACGATCAATTAGCGGATGCAACGGTTAGTGCTGTCGATGGAATTCGTCGTGAGCGTTTTCGTTTTGCGGAATGGTATTATGGGCCCCAAAATCGCTTGCTTTCGTCCTTGACAATGGAATATAAACCGACGACAAAACGCTTGTTCAATTCCCTATCCGTGGTAGCGGCTTATCAAAAAATAGATGAAGATAGAATCACTCGTCGTTTCGGTAGAGCGACTCGGTCTTATCAAGAAGAGGACGTTCATGTTGGTAGTTTGAATATAGATTTTGTTAAGGATATTAAATCGACTTTCAAGAGACGAAAAGAGGAAAAACGATTTTTGTACGGCCTGGAAGTCAATTATAATCGGGTCAATTCAATGGCTTATGATGAGAATATTCTAACTGGCGAAATTGATAATAATGGCGTTACTCGCTATCCAGACGGCGGCAGCGATATGACAATGGTGGCGGCTTATTTCAGCTACCGCCAACGGTTTAAAGAAAAAATAAATATGACGGCAGGTTTGCGTTACTCTCATGTGATGTTGGCGTCTCGCTTTGTCGATACCACAAATATTGAACTGCCCTATGCGTCAATAAATTCTAATTTGAGCGCACTAACAGGCAGTATTTCGATGATTTGGGAAGTCGGAAATGATTGGTATATCAATGGAATTGCGTCCACGGCTTTCCGTTCTCCGAATGTCGATGATTTTGGAAAAATCAGAGCAAAAGATGATTTTATTACGATTCCAAACCCAGACTTGAGTTCAGAATATGCACTAAATGGTGAATTGGGGATTACCAAAAAAATAGAAAAGAATCGTTTGCATACGATTAGCGGAACAGCGTTTTATACGTATTTATTTGATGCGATTGTCCGTGATTTTACGACTTTGAATGGTTCTGATTCGCTTTTGTATTATGGTGATTACTACACTACGCAATGGAATACAAACGCAGGAACAGCTTATATTTACGGCGTTTCAGGAAATATAAGTTTTGAATTAAGCGATCATTGGAAATTAAAAAGTAGCATTAATTATATTCAAGGTTGGAATACGTCACAAAACGAACCGTTGGCACATATTCCACCGCTTTATGGGCAAACGACGTTGAGTTATAGTGCGGATAAATTCCAATTTAGATTTTTGGCTCGTTATAATGGTTGGAAAAAAGCAGAAGATTTCGATTACGAAGGAACTGATAATTTAGACCAAGCAACCGTCGATGGTTCACCATCTTGGTACACTTTGAATACGTATATGACGGTTAGTTTAAACAAAAATATGTTTTTAACATTCGCTGTTGAAAATATTTTAGATACGCATTATCGCTCCTTTTCATCGGGCGTTTCGGCTCCTGGCCGAAATGTGGCGGTTTCGTTAAGAACGAAATTTTAGACGACAAAATTCCATAGGTTTGACCGTTATAAAAAAAAGGCAAAACTTTCGTTTCGCCTTTATAAATGCCATTATAACACGTTTTTAAGGTGTAATTTTTTATAGATTCAAAAGTGTTTTGGTACAAATGCTTTCAAGTTTTTCAACCACTAAAAATTCACCAAACTCATACTTTTACTTTCATTTTTTGGCTCTTTGACAATTTCTGCAAAATTCGAATAAGTTGAGATTTTCGTAACGGCTGTCTTTAGCTGCCGCAAGGATTTTGAGACTTCTCGGAAGCTAAAGTAGCCGCTACGTGCAGAAATTGTCAAAGAGCCTATTTTTTTTTCTTACTAAACTCATCGGTAATTTGTGTAATTGTATTAGAAATCCCTTCGATTCCTTCCTCCACCACACGAGTAATACTATTCACATCAATCGGTTCTCCACGCATTTCTAACTTTTGAGCAGCCGTTTTTGCCTCTGGTAAAATGACAAGTAAAATGATGTAAACTGGAATAATAAAACCAACCGAACCAAATGCTAAAACCGCAAAAAGGATTCGTATCCAAACTGGGTCAGTGACTCCAAAATACGCACTTAAACCCGAACAAACACCGCCAACAACCTTTTCTTCTGGGTTGATATATAAGCGTTTCCCTGTTTTATATTTGCCATTTGATTTATTCGTTTTACCGTAATTCATATCTTCCTCAAAGCGCGTTTCCGCACCAAAATCTTCTGGTGTTCCCATTCTTGCGATAGCTGTTTGTACATCATTCATCGAGACAATTTTACGATTTTCTAATCGAGTATGTATAATTTCAGCCGTTCCAGATTCGATATCCGAAATAATTTCGTCCGCACCGTCATGATACTGAAAATGATACCGCAAAGCGTCCAAATATTCTTTCAGATGTTCATAAGCATCTTCATCAATGGTAAAAGGATAACCACCCAAATTAATATCAAAAGTCTTTTTCATTTTTTTGTCGTTTTGTTCATAGCCTAAAAATCGTTTAAGCTATTTTCGTTTTTTTAGTTGATAATTTAAAAAGTTGCTGGATTACAGTTTATTGTAATCATTAAAAACTGCCTTAGCAAAAAATCACTCTCCGTTTAATTCAAGTTTATTCGTTGAAATCTGAACGCCCATAATTAACTCGTCCCACGCATTTTTCAATTCAGATAAAAACTGTAAACCCTTGTTTGTCAAGTGATAATATTTTCTTGGCGGTCCAGAGTTGGACTCTTGCCAATTATACGCCAGTAAGTCATCGTTCTTTAATCGAGTCAATAAAGGATACAAAGTTCCCTCGACCACAATCATTTTTGCCGCTTCTAACTTTGCAATAATATCAGAAGGATAAGCCGCTGCTTCCGAAATAATAGACAAAACGCAAAGCTCCAAAACGCCTCGCCGCATCTGTTTTCTCGTTTTTTCTAAGATTTCATTAATTTCATTATTCATAGTTTTTGTTTTTTTGATAAGACAAAGTAAAGGGAAATTTTAGTACTATGCAACACAAAGTACTATTGTGTTACCAAATAATAGGTGAACGATGTTACTTTGCCGATGAAAGGAATAATAAATTAGATTGAAACTTACGAATTAAGAATTATGAAGACCAAATACCGAATAACTATATTTAGACTAATTACGGATTGTGCCAATTCTAAAACAATTACGCCCGTCGTTGTTTGAAAACCAGTACAAATTATAGAAACAATCAAAATATAAACAATCATGACGGATAAAGTTATTGCTCAAAAATCGCCTTACGTAATGGAAGTAGAACCAGGAACTTATGCTTGGTGTTCTTGTGGAGAAAGTTCAAAACAACCTTATTGCGATGGTTCGCACAAGGGTTCAGGACACGTTCCCGTTATTGAAAAAGTAGAAACGACTAAAAGAGTCGCTTGGTGTGGTTGCAAACACAATGTTTCAGGCCCTTTCTGCGATGGTTCACATAAAGGTTTGTAAAAAAAATCATTCATACCTTCACTTAAAGGGAAGGTATGAATTAACTTCTAAGATTTCTTCTGCCACTTTTTTTTATACGTCAAAACCTCTGTCCCGTTCGCCAAAGTCTTACTTTCCAAATATCTAAATCGCCACAATTCAGCAATATTATCAATAATTAAAGGAATATTTTTGATATTATCAATCGGAATTTCACAACCTTTAACGGTTAAAATAGCGGAATTTCGTTTCAATTTTACTTCAAAATCAATTTCTGCGACGCCATCAAAATATTCCATATAATGGGCATCATTACCAGCAGATTCATCTTTACTTTTATAAAAATCAATAATTTTGATGAAGCGAGCTGAGCCAATAATGATTTCTTTGACGGGATTAAAAACAAAAAAGATAGGTGGTAAAATCGCCACAATACTCCATAAAACGACAAAAGCAGGAATAATAAATATAAAAAGAGGACTTTGCCAAACTTCGAGTACAACTAAGATTGTGGCGACAATCGGAAAAATAAAAAATGCACTGTGAAAATAATGTTGAAGCGCGACCCCAACTGATTTTCGATAAATAATCCTCAATTCCTTATTCGGCAAATAAGTGATTTCAGACCTCGATTTTAACGATAACTTATTCATTTTCAATGTTTTATTTAACAGCAAAGGAGGGTAAGATTTTGCAAAGTTCGCTGAGACTTTTATCTGTGTAAAAGTGAGCAGGTGACTCAAAGTCACCTGCTCACTAAATCACTGCTTTTAATGATTTCAAAGTATCATTTATATATAAATTTATACGATTTATAGGAATGGTTAAAGAGCCATTATTTCGTTCGTTTTGTATCAATAGCATTTCGCCCAAACGATATTCGGTTATCGTTAGTTTTTTATTAAATAGCAATAATTCTTGGAGAAATTTCATAGATTTTGGGTGAAATAAGCTCCCGCAGATTACGCAAATGATACCGGCTCTTTATTGATGAATTGTTTAGCAATTTATCAAATTTTGATACAAAAAAACCTTTAAAACCTGCAAAATATGCGGAAGAATAAAAATTTAACCTGCAAAGGCTTTGAAACTAAAATATAAGACGACTAATACCACAACCGTAGCAACAACAACGATTATGATTACATTTTTTCCCTGCGTCTGGTTAGCATATTCTCGTGCCATTTTCTTTCCCGTTTTGCGTTTTTGTCTTGGTCTTCTGGACATGATTATTATTATTTGTAGATTTCCTTGATTTTTTGATACGCTTTTTTCAAAACCTCAAACAAGCAAGAAATCTATTTTAACGAAATTTATTCGGTTATTCTTTCAAGTAAATTTATAGATTTTTTTATAAAAAACAAGTGTTTCGTTTACTTTACCGTCCGAAAGTACAAAACCGCTAAACAATTGAGGAATAATTGTACTTTTATTGTGACGTGATGGGCGTTTCGTAATTATTCAATTTAAAATTACATTTTAAATGTTTGAAAAAGTACAAAATTTCAAAATTTAGCGCTTGCATAATAATTTCAAAATCAAGTATTTTAGCAATTTACATTATATGTTCAAATCTTTAAAAATAGGTGAATTATTCAATATTCCAATTTACATACATTGGAGTTTTCTGTTGTTACCCGTAATCGTAATTTACCAAAGTTCGGATTTAGAAATCGTTAATATTGCGTGGCAAATGGGTCTGGTTTTTACCTTATTTGGTTGCGTTTTATTACATGAATTGGGTCACGCTTTGTCCGCCCGACGTTATGGCGTGAATACGATGGATATTATTTTATCCGTGATTGGCGGTTTGGCGAGATTGACCAAATTACCCGAAAAACCGTGGCAGGAGCTTGTTGTTGCGGCTGCGGGCCCAGCTGTTAACTTCGTTATCGCAGTCGTTATTGGCATTATTTTGTGGATAACAGGAAATCTTCATTTGCCCGTAGTCGAGGTTATTGACGGCAGTAATTTTCTATTTATTTTGGCTTTCGCCAATGTCGGATTAGCGGTTTTTAACTTAGTTCCTGCATTTCCTATGGACGGCGGCAGAATCTTGAGAGCGACTTTAGCGATGAAATTGAGCCGAGTTCGAGCGACTTTTATTGCGATGGTAGTTGGACAAGTTTTGGCGGTTTGTTTTGCAGCTTACGGCTTATATAGTGGAAATTATACGTTGGTCTTTATCGCTGTTTTCGTATTCACGGCAGCAACTGCGGAATACCGAGGCGTAAAAAAAGAAGTGACTTTCACAAGCCATAAAGTTGCGGAAGCGATGAAACAACAATTTCAGATTTTGCAACAATCCAATGCAATGAGTTACGCCATTCAAACGCTCACCAATACAGGGCAGCAGCATTTTGTCGTTTTGAATTTAATGACGATTGAAGGCGTTTTGACGCATCAAAATATTATGAAATCTATTAGTGAAAATGATACGCTTTCACCAATTTCAAAATATATGACACAAAATTTTACGGTTTTATCGCCTGACGATAATATCGAAAATGCGTATCGTTTATTTCAAGATAATGATTTTCAAATCATTCCAGTTGTAGAAAATGACCTTATTATTGGTATTTTGGATAGAGCAAGTTTGAATGAATTTTTGACGATTCAGAATGCAAAATCTTAGGTTTCGTTGTTGAGTTTGGTTATCAGAAAATCCTTACTTTTCGGGAAATATTGTAACTTTTTGTGATAAAATCATTATCAATGATGAGCGGTTAGTCGTTCATCATTCAAACAAAAAAACATGAAAAATCTATTATTTTTTACAGCTTTGATTACCGTTTTCACCTTATCAAGTTGCGAACCTGCGGAAAACGATAATGAGCAAATTCATGGAAAATGGCAGGCGATTTCGTGGGAAGTCGCAGGCGTTGAAACGTTGGGTGAGGACGCAACGGTCGTTTTTGATTTTAAATCGGATGATACCTATGTGGCTTCGTCGGGAAGCTCGGAAGAGGCGGGAATTTATCGTTTGGAAACCAATAACTTATACACGACTGCAAAGGGTCAAATCGAAAAAATGGTTGCAATTAAATTATCAAGTATTGATACGATGGTTATGGATATGAACCGTGCAGGAACACCTGAATTGATGACTTTGGTGAAAGCTGAATAATAAATTTTTGAATCATCTAATCCACATAGTTAAAATCAAAAAAATTATGTGGATGCGGTTCACAATTTCCTTTTAATCCCCCATAAACATCAAAACTGCAGCGAAAGCAGTAATTAAAAAAATCAAAACGGAGGCCAAATTCATCGAATACCGAATATGACTGATGAATAACAAAATATCGTCCCTGTGTTCTGGATATTTTGGCAAAATTTCAGCTTCCAAACGTTCCCGACTAATGAAGTGTACGGGCTTGAATTCTACCTCATTTTGCACTAATTTTTTATATACCTTAAAGACTTTCACCCGAAAGTAAATGTTCAAAAATAAAAGCGCTAAAAAAATTGCGATAATTAGAAAAAGTAGAAAATTGACCATTTGAATAACTTGTGTCTAATGAAAAATTAATGTGTCAAAGTTACGGTAAATCAATGTTTTTCACCGTTCTTTTAATGAAAAGTTATTTTCAATAGAATAAACGGAATCGTCAAAGGATTGGTTGTATTATTGCATTATTTCAAACGATTGTACGTTTCCCGTTTCCATAATTTACGTTATGATTTCGGTTGTGTATGATTTAATGAGCGAATAAACGAACAAATAACTAATCACGATATAATTATGAAAAAATTACTTTTAAGTACCTTATTCTTGCTTGCCATCACACTCACGGTTTCTGCTCAAAAGCTTTCGGATATGAAAGGAAATGCTTGGCAAACGTTGAGTTTAGTCACTTTCGATTCTAAATTTGATGAAATGTTGGGGATTGATATTCAAGTACCGAAATTTAGTCCTGCGGTAAAGAAAATTGATGGACAAACCATTGAATTACAAGGTTATATCTTGCCTTTGGAAGGCAGACGTTCTCAAAAATATTTTATCTTTTCAGCCTATCCGTATAATTTATGCTACTTCTGTGGCGGTGCTGGTCCCGAGTCTGTTGCCGAAGTTTACTGCAAACAATCAATTGAATACACGACAAAAATGATTAGAATTAAAGGGAGATTGTCCTTAAATAAATCGGGAGATTTAGATAAAATGATTTACATTTTGACAGACGTGGAACTGATTGATTAGCGGATTTCGATTGTTTTGATATTAAAAATTAAAAAAGGGTTCATCGAAAGATGAACCCTTTTTTTTACTTTTCCACGATTTGAATCGTTGTTTATATTAATTGTTTCCTCGTTTCCAGTTCCCTTAATCAACCGTTATATATCGTAATTCAAAAGAGGACGGAATCGCAACGATAGTCATAAAGTCGGTA
>Ga0306864_1000104_pt1 | contig 39174 bp, 26 predicted proteins | sample AntRauTorckE5430_FD_190448 | JGI IMG/M metagenome (GOLD analysis project Ga0306864, IMG submission 190448) | Saline lake microbial communities from Rauer Islands, Antarctica - Metagenome Torckler E5 #430 (v2) (version 2) | ecosystem: Environmental > Aquatic > Non-marine Saline and Alkaline >...
CAAGTAAAACAGATACAAGAGAAATTAAATCTAAGACCTAGAAAAAGGTTCAATTATGAAAATCCTATATTTGTAATGGATCAATTATTATTTAACCCAGAAGTTGCATTTATGACTTGAATCCAGCGTATAATAAGCCGTTCAATTTAGAAATTGGTCACTAGTATTATAATTTGTTGGCAGCGTCAATTCTAGCTATTTTCTCAAGTACTTGTTGCACTTTATCTTGGTTTAGTGGTTTTTCTATATAATCTACCACACTGCTAAATTGACTTGCTCTATCCTTGTCTTTTTGGCGAATAGACGAAGTAAGGATAATCACCTTCATATGAGTACACAAAAACTCTTTTTCTGCCTGCATAAGAAAAAAAAAGCCGTCCATAATTGGCATATTAAGGTCTAAAAACACCAAGTCAGGACAGTTTTCTTTTTTTAGACTGTCCAAAGCTTTTTTGCCGTCTGTGACTGCATTAATATCAATAAAACCCATTTTTGTTAATATCTTTTCTGATAAAAAATTTGCAATAGCGTTATCATCGACTAATAGTATGCTTGTCTCAATCATAACCAAAATATATTTTAAATGTTGTGCCTTTGTTTATCTCACTGTTTACCTCAATAGTCCCTCCATGTGATTCTACAAGTGAATTAACAATGTAAAGCCCAACACCTGTACCTTCCGTGTGTGTATGCATCCGTTTGAAGAGTCTGAATATAATATCTTTCGAATTACCTAAGTCCATACCAAGGCCGTTGTCTTTTATAATAAGGTAATGACCCTCATCTTTCTCCAGTGTTTCTATTTCGATGAGTGACGCTTTATTAGGGTTTCTAAATTTGATTGAATTGCTGATCAAATTTTGCAAAATGCTTTGCAAATAAAGCTGTGGATAGTTAATATCTGGTGCCTTAGAAAAGTCTGCTCGAATTTTCACCTTAGCCTCCTTAATTTGGGCTGCTAGACTCTCTGTTACGCTACTGAATACTTCTCTAAATTTGAGATTTTCATTATTGGGAAGATGAGATTCCTGTATCGCAATAACATTATTCAAAGTGTTAATAGTATTGCTCATACATCCAATAGAAATTACCATCTTGTCGAATAGCCCCTGACATTCTTTTTTTATGCCGTCTGATTCGTCAATGAACTTAACTAATGACTCAAGGTTGGTGAGTGGTGATTTCATATCATGAGCCGCTACATATGCCAGTTCTTCCAAGCGTTGATTTGTCTTGAGTAATTGTTGCTCTGTTTTTTTTAATGCTGTGATGTCACGAGTGACTATTGCGAGGCCTTCTCCTGTCATAAAAGCCCGAACACTAAATTGTTTTTTTCCAAACTTTTTTGATTGGCTTACATCCTCACTCATAAACGGATTGCCTCCATTAATAACTGATTTGTATGCCTCCAAGCGGCCGGTTCTTTCAATACCTGGAATAAGTGTTTCTATATTCTTACCGATGGCTTGCTTTCGGTTCATATTCATTAGTTGTAGACCCGCCCTATTAATCTCCAACAGATTGAGATTCTCATCGTGGATAGAAATTGAGTCAGGTGAATTATCGATAAAGTTTTTTAAATTTTTCATATGTATTGGCTCGGATGGCTTGTTGCTGAAAAGGTCAACACGAAATATTATAATTTAAATATAAGAATTTTTGATCATTTTTTAGCAATTTTTTAATAATTGTTTTAAAATTGGCTGTCTTTTAAAATTTCCAATTGCTTAAAATATGAGACCTATCAACAGATCATATAGCACATGCATAATAGCGAACTATATACTTAATTGTTACCTCCTATATTTTCTTTTTAAATATGTTTTTAATTTTATCTAAAATAATTATAATGAGTAGAGATGATTGGTTCAATTGTTTCACTCGATATCAAATTCGTTTGTAATTTGATCTAATCCGTTATCAATTCGCTTTAGATTTCTGGTTTTTTATATTTTGAAAAAAATCATTTTTAGAGGTAAAAAAGCCCTGAAACCCCTTTAATTACAAATATTCTTAAATAGTTAATTTCAGGAAAAATTATTGAGTACAAATTAATTTCTAATAAACCGTTTTACGATTACCAACGAAATCCTCACCCTGAGAACAGATGCTTTCATATAAAAGATCTCTTTTTTTATATACATCTGGCTAATCAAGACCAATCAAACTATCTAAGTGTAGATTGGTTTCTTTTGGTAAGTCAAGAAAGATATAATTCTCTAAAACCAGTTTTTTAGATGTCTTTAATTATATCGATGTTTGATTGTGTAAGTTGAATTAATGGCGCAAAAAAGGCCTACAATAAAGGTTTTTCATAGATAACTAGCTTAATTTCTATAGCATCAAACGTTTAGCTATATGTGATGATAAATTTAAAATAAGGACGAACAAATGGTTTAGGTAAATAGATGTATAATATGTCTTTAATTCCCAACAACTCCTCCGTATATAAAAATTTGCCTTTTCAAAGAATTGTTATCTTTTATACAAGTGTTGGTACTTAGTTTTTTGAATATTCAAATTAAAAAAAATCAAACCTATTTGGTTTTATCAGCTGTATAACTCACTGGAATAGATTTTGCACAACTTAAATGTTGATTGCCATAAATTCTCCTCTAATGGTTTTAAAATCCAGCCTAATTAAAAAATTAACTTCAATATTTATAAGCTTATGAATTTAAATGTTAGTTAGATTGTCCTAAAATATTGAGCTGATTTTGTCTTTTATAAGATGTGACCTTTAAAAAAACAGACTTTAAAAGATCTCTATAATTAATTTTTGCCATGATTTGAATTATAGATCATACGTGTTGATAGTTTTAGTTATTTCAAAGAATAGCCTAAACTCCTTTAACAGGACTTAATTCAAAAACGCAGATGTGACGTTTTTGGATTCATCAATAACTTGGCTCTTTATGAGTAAAAATAATACTATTTAAGTATATCTACACTTATAATCAATGACACTGGTATTCTTTTTAGTGGCTTAACATACTGTGCTTTAAGTCTATTTAGGTAATGTATAGTCATGAATAAAGACATCCTATTTATAAAACATTCTATAAATAGGATGTCCTCTTAATTTGTGATGGTATCAACTATTTTAAAAGCTCACTCTTTTATTTTTTGAAAACCAAATATTAAAATTAAACGTTCAGAAGAAATTTTTAAATAAAGGACGCTTTACTGCTTCAGGTGAAGTAAAACATCCTGTTTTTAAAATAGCTTTTTACATATATACCGATTTTAAATCCATTCGTCTACACTTATAAGCATCTCATCTATGGAAAACTTGTGATTGAACACATCTCAGCACTGATTTTTAAAAAATAGATTAGCTTTATTTATTAAACAAGAATTTTAGATATGCTCAAAAAAAAACTAAACATTTTATTAATTGAAGATAATGTTATTGAAGTGATGAAAATGGACAGAACCGTTTCATTATTAAAATTGAAGCACAGAATTACCAAAGCAAAAACTGCAGATGAAGCCTTCGAAATTTTAAAACAAAAAGATAGTTTTCCAGATATTATTTTATTAGATCTAAACATGCCTAAAATTAGCGGTATCGAATTTCTATCCATATTGAAAAGCAACGATAATTTAAAGCATATTCCAACCATAATTTTAACAACATCAGACAATGAAAAAGATTTAAATAAATGCTATGAAATCGGTGTTTCTGGATATATCTTAAAGCCTTTAAAATATGAAGATTATGTTAAAAAAATAGAAATAGTTTTATCGTACTGGTGTATAAATGAATTAAAAAAGTATTAAATTTTAGGAACTAAGTCTTTATTAAATTTTTAGACTTAGTTAATGAAAATCAAGTTAGAAAATAATTAGCCCAAACATCCAATAGTGTATAAATCATATGCACGAAGAAATACATAAGTTTATCTTAATTCAAAATTGCCTATCTTTATTAGTAGAGAAAAATTTGTGAACCAATTGGGGCAAATACATTATTTTGAACTTTAATTAATCGGTGAAGAATTTTGACTCTACGCTTATTATAGAAGATATTAAGATTCTAGGGTAAAAATTATCATTAACAAAAAATTAATGAACCAGAACAAAATTGACATATTACAAAAAAAATTAAAAAAAGAAAAAATCGCAAGAAAGGCGGCAGAAAAAATAGTAGAGAATAAATCAAATGATGCTCACCTCTTAGAAGAACTCAAAAAAACAAACCTAGTCTTAGAGAATCTTTTAGAGCAGAAATCTTCTCAATTAGAAGGTGTTTTTGAAAATATTAATGATGCTTACATTTTGATGGATATGTCTGGCAATATTCTAAAAATGAATGACATTGCTATTGCCTTATTTGGTTATGATATTGAAGAAGAAAAACTTAATGTTTGTAATTTAATTTATCCTGAAGACGTTGAATATGGAACTAAGTCATTCCTTACTTTAAAGCAAGAGGGATTATTTACTAATTATAGAACGAGAGTTTTAACGAAAAGTAAGAAAGTAAAATGGGTGCAAATTAATGGAAACCTTATTGTTAATAAGGAAAACACACCCACTGGTGCACAGGGTATTATTAGAGATATTACCTCAGAAAAAAAAGCAGAAGATTTATTGACTGAATCGGAAAACAGGTTATCCTCTCTTATTAAAAATTTAGATAGTGCTGTATTGCTAGAAGATGAGAACAGAAAAATAATCTTAACCAACAACAAATTTTGTGAACTATTCAATATCCCTGTTTCACCAGATTTACTGAAAGGGGAAGACTGCGCTAATGCTGCGAATGACAGCAAAGGTTTATTCAAACAGCCAAAAGAATTTATCTCTAGAGTAACGAGCATCTTAGAAAAAAAACAACAAGTCTTGGGTGATGAGTTAATTATGGCGGATGGAGAGGTCTTAGAACGGGATTTTATCCCAATCTTAAATGGAAGCGAATACAAGGGGCATCTGTGGACCTATAAGAATGTAACCTTACGAGAAAAATACAGAGAGAGTTTAGAAGCTCAAAAAGAAAATTATAGCAATATTATTGCGAATATGAATCTTGGTATAGTAGAGTTAAATACTGATGATGAGATTTTATTGGTCAATCAAAGTTTTGCTCAAATGTGTGGATATTCCCAAAAAGAACTTCTGGGTAAAAAAGCTAAAAAAGTATTTGAACTGTTAAACGAGGTTGATCTTTCAAAAGCAAAAACGGATACACTTGTAAAACCTAAATCTGACTCTTATGAGCTTAAAATAAAAAATAAGTCTGGTGCTATTAGAAATTTATTGGTCAGTCGCACACCCAACTATAATATTAGTGGACAGGTTATTGGCTATGTAGGAATTCATTTGGATGTGACAGAGGCCCGAGAAAATGCAAACTTAATTCAAGAAAAAAAAGAAGAGTTAGATATTATCGTTCATAATTCTTCCATAGGTATAGCTTTAACTCGGCAGGGTCGAATCATAAAAACCAATGCTGCACTTCAAAATATGCTGGGGTTTTCTGAGGAAGAATTAAACACCTTTGCAATAAAGGATTTATCCTTTGCTGAAGATGCCCCCTCTTTTAAAAAATATATCAAACAGATTACCCTAGACAAAATCAATAGTTTTACGTTCACAAAAAGATATAAAAAGAAAGACGGCTCAATTATTTGGACGAAGACCAACGTTAATGTTGTAAGGGACAAGGATAGAAATGTAAAGCACCAAGTCACTTTTATTGAGGACATCACCTCACATAGAGAGAAGACCCTAATAATTGATCTAATAAATAACCTTACCAAATCAATATTAGGTAAAACCGATATCATTGAGATTGCTTGGGAAATTGTAAATAATATTGCAGCGTATTTAGATACAGATGATTGCGTTATTTATTTGGTAGATCACGAAAAAGAAACCACAGAACAAATAGCCGTTTATGGAGCTAAACTGACTCACGACAGTCAAATCATCAATAAATTATATCTTTCAAAAGGAAAAGGAATCGTAGGTAGTGTCGCAAAATCGGGAAAATCTCAACTCATAAACGATACCTCTAAAGATGACCGTTACGTGATAGATGAAGAAAGACGTTTTTCTGAAATAACCGTTCCTATTATGAGTAATGGTATTGCTATTGGAATTATTGATTCTGAACATAAGGATAAAAATCACTACACGCAGGAACACATTAAAACACTCGAGAGTATTGCCGGCTTAGCGGCAATAAAATTAAGAACAGCCATAAGCATAAGAGAGCATAAAAAGGTAGAAATACGAAATGAACAGCTGCTTAAAAAATTAGAAGAAAGCAATAATGAATTGAATGAATACGCGCATGTAGTCTCTCATGATCTAAAATCACCTTTGCGAAGTATCGATGCCTTGGTGTCTTGGATTAAGACCGATAACGCAGGTTTATTGAATGGAAATACATTACAGAATTTTAATTTAATTGAGGACACTTTAGAAAAGATGGAGTTATTAATTTCAGATATTCTTTATTATTCTAGTATCGACGCGATCACTTCAAAGAAAAGTAATGTAAATTTAAATAGTGTTGTAGAAGACTTAGGAAAAATTCTTTTTATTCCAAAAAATATATCTATTCAAATACTTAATAAATTACCTATTGTAAGAGGTGAAAAAACTAAATTTCAACAGCTTTTTCAAAATTTAATTAGCAATGCCATTAAATTTAATGATAAAAACGAAGGCCTTATTCAGATAGATGTTCTAGAAAATAAGTCATTCTATCAATTTTCTGTAAAAGACAATGGAATTGGAATTGAAAGCAAGTATCTGGACAAAGTTTTTAAATTTTTCCATTCATTAAAACCAAGTAAGGAATCATCGGGTATTGGACTTTCCATTGTAAAAAAAATAGTTGAACTCTATCAAGGCAAGATTTGGATAGAATCTGAACCAAAAATAGGAACGACTTTCTATTTTACATTAAAAAAATAATTATGGAAAAACCCAATTTAGACTATTTAGAAAAATTAGCTAGAGGTGACGCTTCTTTAAGGAAAAAGCTCATCGACATTATAAAAAATGAATTTCCTGAAGAAAGAGAAGAGTATTATATAAGTTTAAAAGATAAGGACTTCAAAAAAACAGAAGAGAATGTTCACAGACTTAAACATAAAATTATTATATTGGGACTTGAGGAGAATTATAAGATAGCCAATAAATTTGAACATGATTTAAGGGACTGTAATTTGGACAGAGTTGAAGATTTTGAAAAAATTTTAATTGCTATTTCATATTACTTGAAAACTATTTAGATCTTATGAATTGTATTATCGTTGATGATGAACAAATAGCAAGAGTTATTATTAAAACCCTTTGTGATGAGATAAAATTTTTAGGAGTTGTAGGTGAATTTTCAGATGCGATGCAAGCGATTAAGTTTCTGAATGCAAACGAGATAGACCTTATTTTTTTAGATATTCACATGCCAGATTTCAATGGTGTAGACTTTATTAAAACATTAAAAAATCCGCCAAAAATAATCTTAACAACTTCAGATTCACAATTTGCTATCGAGGCTTTTGAGTATGATTTTATCATAGATTATTTACTAAAGCCTATAGGATTAGAACGATTTCAGAAAGCGATATTAAAGGCTCAAAAACATGAACCTAGCACTAATGAAGTGAGATTTGAGTCAGAAATAAAAAATGATTTTTATGTTAATATTGACAGAAGGCTTATAAAAATAAATGTAGAGAGTATTTGCATTGTAGAAGCAAAAGGTGATTATATCCATATAAAAACAGAGGAAAAAAATTATGTGGTTCACTCTACACTAAGAAGGATAGAGGAAAAACTACCAGATTCATTATTTTTAAGAGTACACCGCTCTTTTATTATCAATGTTAAGAAAATTGTTGATATAGAGGATAATACCGTTGTCATAAAAAAAGAGGTCATCCCTGTAAGTCGATCTAAGAGACCAGAACTAATGAAACGCCTGGACTTATTATAACATTTCAAGTATGCTTAATTAGTAAAGCTCAAAAAAGACTCTGTAGTTCTTATTTGTAATTCCAAGTTATATCATAAAAAATGTTTGTCATCATACAAGTAGATATTACTCATAAACATCTTTGGCAAAGTATCGATTTCGGTAGAACAGCATATTTTAGTACTGTGAAATAATGAATTATTTTTTCTTCAGTTACCTTCTATAAAAAGGCGCAACTAAAGTTAATAGAACTATTTTTTACTCCAATCCGTCAAAAAATAATTCAATTTATTTGTGTGACCTCACAAAATTAATTTGGTATTACACCAGTGCATTTTTTAATTCTTTTTCCAGTTTATCTTCAGTTACAACAAAATCAAAAATAGCATCTAATGCTACAGCAATTGCTTCACTTATAAAGTTTTTACATGCTTTTCAACACGGCACTTTGTCATAAATAGTCATTCCTCTTTCTTCAAATGAATAGGTTGTCTTGTTTTAAAGGGGACACTTTGGAAATTGGAAGATTAAAATAAAATATTGTTTCCACATTAGGAGTGCTTTTTAAATACACCTGTCCACTATAATGAGAGATGATTTTTTTAGCCATACTTAATCCAATTCCTACGGATTTTGTTGATTCTATCACTTCAAACATATTGAATATTCTCTTGTGGTATTTTTCATGTATTCCAATCCCATTATCCATAATTGAAAAAATATAATCTTTTTGGGTCATTTCACATGCTATCTCAATAAGTCCATTTTTTTTATCAATGTGCTCTAAAGCATTTTCTATCAAGATTTTAAACACCTCTTTTACCATAGTTCCATCGACAAATAAGGGAGGTAATTCGTTCTTGATTTTTATAGTTACAGCAGATGGTCTCTGAGTTTCATCTATAATCCGTTTTACAATAGTATCACTATTTACTAATTTGTTTTTAAAAGTAGCTGACGTGATATTGTTATAGTGTTCTAGTTTGGCTAGTAATAGGTCCATCTTTTCTATTTTGTCCTCCATCAACTTAAAGTTGATAGTAAAATCTTGAAAATTATTAGTTCCCGCTAGATCCTCTTGAGACCAAGTTAATAGATCTGAAATATTTCTTAAAGAGGATTTTAATTCATGTGAAATTAAATGAGAGTAATTATCTAGTTCAGTTCTCTGGTTTTGAAGAATCTCAGATAATGCACCAGTTTTAGCACTAATGGTTTGATCTATTATTAATTTTTTCTTGATTTTATTTTTAACAGCATTTAACAGATCGTCTATATTTGTAGGTTTGGTTAAATAATCGTCAGCCCCTAGATTCATTCCAATTCTAATATCTTCCTTTTCTGCCTTTGCTGAAAGAAAAATCAATGGAATACTCACCGTTTTATTATTTTTTTGTAGTTTTTCAAACATTTCAAAACCGTTAAGCTCTGGCATAAGTATATCTGAAACAATTAGATCTGGATCCTCTTTCAGGGCTATTTCAAAACCGATTAACCCGTTTTCAGCTTGAAAAACCTCATAACCCTCCATGAACAAGATATCATAAATCTCCTCTCTTATCGCTAAGGTGTCTTCTACAATTAATACTTTATACATGTTGTTGTTTTAATACCTTTATAATAAAGGATGTTCCATCTCCGGGGGTACTATTCACAATCATCTTTCCTCCTATTGCATCTACTGCTTCTTTTACAATTGTTAAACCAAGACCTGTTCCCTGAATTAAATCCACATTTTTTCCTCTAGAAAACGGCTTAAAAATAGTTTTAAGCTCTGCTTTGGAAATTCCTATTCCATAATCTGTTATCGTAATAACGGTATACTCTCTTTCGGAGGACAATGCAACAGTGATATTTTTAGCGGTTGGAGAATACTTTACAGCATTACCGATTAAGTTGATGAAAATGTTTCTACCTGATTTTTCATCGATAAAAATATCAGTCATTTTTAGACCTTCTGTATCAATTAGCAGTATATCGTGTGATTTTTCACAGGCGCTAGAAACTTCGTCAATTATTTCAGACATAAAGTCTCCAAGATTTATATCTACAGGATGTTGTATAATTTTACCTGCTTCAGCCTTACCAACAACTAAAATATCGTCTAGTAGTTTTGTCATATGCAAAACCTGATCTTCTATTTTGTCTAATTTTCTTTGTATTAAAATTGGCTCCATTTTAGCCCAGTATTTTTTAATAGAGCCTGCAGCAAAATTAATTGATGACAACGGAGTTCTAAATTCATGAGAGGCCGTTGAAACGAATTTCGATTTTAAGTCGTTTGATTCTTTTTGCTTTTCTAAGGCTTGGTTTAATTTTAAGGTTCTTTCATTTACCTTCAATTCTAACTCGTTACGATAACCATCTAATTCAGTGATATCTTGTCCTACTCCTAATACACCCGTAATTTCTCCTTTAGCATCTCGACGCGTACTTGAGTTTAATAATACCAATACACGCTGTCCATCTTTTGTGAATAGCGGAAATTCATAGTTGGCAGTTTCTTGACCAAGCAACGCATCGTCCAATACTTTTTTGACCGACTCTCTGTACTCGTTGGTGATGTAAGTTTGCACCAAATCTTTTCCTAATACTTCGTCTTTTGTAAATCCAGTAATTTTTTCAGAAGTCTGGTTCCACTCATTGACGAGTCCTCTACTATCAACACCAAAAATAGGAACATTAGCAGTATCAATTAATAATGTCAAATCATGGGCTACATGTTCCATTTCAGCACGGTAAACATCAAGTTCAGTTTGAAAAGCAAGTTCTTTGTTAGCAAGGATTAACTCATTTGCACGTTTTTGTTTTTCTTTGTTGGCCAGAACCAATTCATTTGCTCGTTTTCGTTTCTCTTTGTTGGCAAGGATTAACTCATATGCCCTGTTATCTTTCTCTTTATTTTGAAAAGCAAGCTCGGTGTTAGCAATGGCTAATTCATCTGCGCGTTTCTCTTTCTCTTTATTTTGAAAAGCAAGTTCAGTATTGGCAATATCTAATTCATGTGCTCGTTTTTCCTTTTCATCGTTTTGAAAAGCGAGTTCAGTATTTGCCAGTATTAACTCCTCCGCCCGCTTTTCCTTTTCTTCATTTTGAAAAGCAAGTTCCTTATTGGCGATATCTAGTTCATCTGCACGCTTTTGTTTTTCGTTATTTTGAAAAGAAAGCTCTTCATTGGCAGTATTCAAATTATAGATATTTTCTTGTAGCTCTACTCTCTTTTCTTTGAGTAAGTGCTCAGTTTTAGCGCGCTCTTTTTGTTCTTTTTTAAGATTTTTTTTTAATTTAATTTTGGCCTTTTCAGCTTCTGTGATGTCTGACATGGAGATACCAACTCTATTTTCAGAAACTCTCCATGCAGTAACGCGATAAAACTTATCATACGCAGCGCCGTAACTCTTAAATCTAATTTCCTCTCCTGTTTTATCAACATGTGCAAAAGAAGTAAACCAATTGTCTTCTATAACATCAACAATCGAGGATATTTTTTTGTTTACTAACTGCTCCTGGGTTTTACCAAAAAACTTTGAGAAACAAATATTTGTTGCTCGATTATAGAAATCGATGGGTTGACCGTCTGTATCATAAATAAGCTCTATGACATTTACCATGTCTGCCATATTATCAAAGAACTCTTTATATGACTGCTCTTTTGAAGAAACAATAGCATTTTCTTTTAATGCAATGAGCTCCATTTCTAATTCTTCATACGACGGTTTACTCATAATTTTGTGATTTTAAATTAAACCTAGCACGCTTTTGTTTTTAGATATTTATTTGCTCAAAACACAACCTATTGTAACCCACTATTTGTAAACCTAACTTCAAACAAAAGGCCTTACAGTGACAAAAGTTAAACAATAATAATTTACTAAATTTAAATTAATAATCAAAGCACTCCCAATTAATTTAGTCGAAAAGTATGCTTTGCTATTCTGGTATCTGCTTTTAAGCTGGGTTCCTATTTATTAGGATTCTGCTATTGGTTTCTACGAGAATTCACTATTAATTAGGTCATTACAACCTTGCTCAATGACCCATTCATAAATGATTGTTGGAGAAATACTATTGCGTTTTCCTAATTGACTTTTAGTGTATTTTCCTAGACTAGGATCGGTTAAAATTTTTAATCTGAACGATCAACTGTACCCCTGGTTACTCTCTCATCTTTATACATATACTTTTTGTTTAGTGTGTACATATTTCAGGATGGGTCAAAGTTATTGTTAGCGGTATCTTAGCTTGATAGGTAGCTAAGCGCTAATGAAGCGCCTTAATTTATTGTAAATGCAGTTCGTCTACAATAATTCCCCATCTAACTAACAACTAATTACACTTAACGAATTTTAAAATAACTTAGCCCAAAGGTTTTTAATTTTGACTAATGTTGAACATAAAAACCATAAAAACCATGAAAAAAATAGTACTATTATTTGTAATTATTATTTCCAGCAACTTTGTAGTATTTGCTCAAACAGATATTGTAAATACTGCCAGTAGCGATTGGAGTTCTTTAATGCAATTAGAAAATTTTGATCCTAATGATGATCAGCAATCTAATGCCGATACAGATTTCGTAGGGAATGCGACTCATGCCATTATGCAAACACAGAAAGAAACGGTTTCTTTTAATGATGGCATAACAGATGAAGTTTATTATTTTAGAGTAAGAATGGGACAGAGTAATCCTAATGCATCATTTTATTTTGGATTAGATATAAGTGGAGATTATATAGCTGATTTATTTGTAGAGGCGAATGTAAAAAGTCAAACACCATATGTTGCATTCCATTTAAGAGATCATTCTAAGTCTGGGCTTTCACCGTCTCAGACATCGTGGTTAAATGGCGCTCAAAATAATGAGTTAGAATTAACTAATAGAAACGCGGTAATTAGCGATTATAGCGCTGGTACAGATCTAGACGGTGGAAATAGCGGAACAGATTATTGGATAGAATTCGGATTTACAGAAGAAAGTATAAAGGCTTATGTTTTTGAAAATTTTGAACTCTCCATTACTGGAGATTCTATTATAGCATTATATGGTTTTACATCGACAAGTCAAACATCAAACGGAGATGTTATGGGCGTAGATGATAACATTCCGGGAATTCTTGATCAAACATGGGTTGAATTAGAGGTTGTTATTATTGGAACCCTAAATAATATTACCTCTGGAATTATTGTAACCCCAACAGTAGACTTTTTAACTACAAAGGATACATCTCCAATAATGACTGGTACTTGGGGGAGTTCAATGTTAGGAGATGATAGTTTGTCTGTTACTATTAATGAAAATGTTTATACCACAGAAAACGGATTGATCATAGATAACCTTAATTGGAGTTTGCCTATAGTAGATATTTTAAATGCTGGTATATATAGTATCCAAGCAACTGCTTATAGAAACTCAGACGGACAAACGGTCTCTGATACAACTGAAAATGAATTGAGTATTACTTCTTTACCAATAGATATCTATCTTGGCACGGCGGCTAATTTTATACTGTTTACAGGAGCTGGAGCAGTCGCCAATACTGGAGTTTCTGAAATTACCGGTGATGTTGGATCACACGCAGGAGCGATAGCTGGGTTTGGACTACCTACAGTTTTAAATGGAACTATACAAAACACAAATTCTATTACTGCACAAGCTTTATTAGATTTAGCAGCAGCCTGCGTTCAACTTCAAAATATACCAGCAACCATAACAGACCACAGTGGAATTTTTGGAAGTCTAGAAGGGGAAACTATTTATCCCGGAGTTTATAGTAATGCAGCTGCAGTATCACTTACTGGAACACTAACTTTAGATGCTCAGGGAGATCCTGATGCTATGTTTATTTTTAAAATTACAGGAGCGCTTAACTCGGTTGCTGGTGCTACAGTTCTTTTGACCAATGGTGCCTCTTCTGAAAATGTGTATTGGATTGCCGTTGGTGCACTTGCTTTGGGTGCAAACACGACTATGAAGGGAACAGCAATAGCATACCCTGGAGCTGTTTCATTAGGAGCAGGTGCAAATATAGATGGAAGCTTGTACTCGACTGTTGGCGCGATCGCAATTAATTCAACAGTTGGAACAAAACCAACCTATAATACTCCGTTTGGTTGTGATATAGATACTTATCTATTTCAGGACAACGATGTATACGCTATGGATTTAGCATCAGGAAGTTCTTATGAAATTGCAACAGATATCTCTACGGGAAACATAAATGCAACCGGATACAATCCAGTAGATGGATATATTTGGGGATCTTTAAGTTCCCCAGAAAAAACGATAGTGCGAGTTGGTAAAAATTTCAATATAACAAGTTATTATATAGATGAATTACCAAGTAGTGATAGAAAAATTGGAGATGTAAGTGCAGATGGTATCTATTATTTAAAAGGAGAAAATACTACCTATTATAAAATAGACCTTGATCCTAGTTCTGCAAATTTCGCTCAACACCAATCGACAGAAAGCTTATCTCAAACCCTAAATATAGATGACTGGGCTTTTAATGCTGTTGATGGAAATTTATACGCAATAGAGAAAATCTCGAATATTTTATACCGTATCGACCCTTCAGACGGAAACGTACAAACTATGGGGGAAATACCAATCTTATCTGGATCTACCTATACTTATGATGCTGTTTATTTTGACGTAGATGGTCGTTTCTACATCTCAGCAAGTGAAATAGGAACTATATTTGTTGTGCAAAATGTTCAAGATCTAAATGGCTCAAACTCTATAGATTCTAATCTGTTTGCCTTTGGACCTTCAAGTTCAAATAGTGATGGAGCACGTTGTCCAACAGCAGTTGTTGCTCAAGAAATTTGTGATAACGGCACAGATGATGATGGTGATGGTTTAATTGATTGTGAAGACCCTTCCTGCTCTGGTTATGGCAATTGTCCCATAATAGAATCTGATACTTCTGGAGGTAATGATGGTGGTTTAGAAAGTAACAATCGACTGTCTGATAAGATTAGTCAAAGAAATTATAATCGAGCAAAAATCAATTATAGATTTGATAGAGGTGTTGCTAGAAGAGTTTCAAAATCATCAAATTATGCGAAAAGAAGTCCAAATTCAGATTTTCAATTGCAAAACTTCGTTCCACTCACAGTGATTAATGAAGATTATGTTATCGATTCCACTCCTATAGATTTATTAGGAATCACTAATGCAGTAGACGTATATTCTGTTGATTATATTAAAAATGAAGAATCTATAGCGTCTGTTCTAGCTCTAAAAACTGAAAATGGTGTTTATGAACACACAAAATATATTTGTGACCGATTATTAGGAGCCGAATTAATTTCTGTTTCGACCATGGAAATTAATGGACATAGTTTTATTAAATCTATCATTAGAAACACAAATAATTCTAGTGAGTTTGTCTTAAGCCTTTCAGCAAAAATGACGAATAACAAAAATAATTTTTCAATTGAAAGCCACTGGAATATAGATCAGTATGAGGAAAACGTGACCTTTTATAATTTTCAAATTTGGTCCAATTCAATAGATAATTTATTGCTGTTAGGACAAGAGGTACTTAAGTTATTAGATATTGAAAAACCAATTTCTGATTATAATAATTCAAGCCCTCCAACTGTTTTTGTTAGAAAAGGAAAGTATTTTAATGGAAATCTAAAGTTGCAAATTGTGAATACTAATGCAAGTGAGACGATTTCTTTTGCCGCTGGATTAAGACAAACTGAAACAAGTACAGTCGAAAATATGACGTCTTCAATTGACTTAAACAAAGATTATATAATCGATCTAGAGTTTCCAACAGGAAGTTTATTTGACATTGGTTTTAGAATTAGTGATGGTCTAGCGACACCAGATGATCTATTTATGTCTGATGGTCCATGGGGATATGATGATTCTGCCATAAGCTCGAATATTACTGCTTTTTTAATTGAGCCTAATGAAAGTATCTTTGAAACTGATGAGTTTCCTGTTGAAAGAAATGTATCTCTAAAAGCAATAACAAGTGAATATGTTGCAGTATACAGAGCATTAACACCTCGATTTAACCCAGTCAATTTATCGGATTTTAACAGTCTTAAGCTAAATGCAAAAGGGACCGGAAGCTTACAAATAACCTTTGTTAAAAAGAGTATCCTTAAGTGGGAAGATCAGTATAAAACAACGGTTGAATTGACTGATGAAATTCAAGATTTTCATATTTCTTTTTCAGATATTCAATCTACACTAGAATCTGAATTAGTCTTAGATGATTTGGTTACTATTGTATTTACTATGGTTTCTGAAAATGGAGAAATGGTCGAAAAAGGGATGACCTTACAGGACATTAGATTTTCAGTAGAAAACAATGACATCACCACTGCTAACGATTTTAATGAATTACAAGCCATACCTAATCCAATGGGATCAAATACCAGGATCTATTTTACTTCAAAACAATCTGAAGATATCATGTTTTTGGTATATGACCAAAGAGGAAAATTAGTCTTGCAAAACAATTTTAAAACTTCTGTAGGTAAAAACCAACTTATACTCAACAGACAAGGTTTAACAAGTGGTTTATATATCTGCCTGATAAAAAACTCAACGACCAATTACAATACCTTAAAACTAGTAGTTAAATAAATGGCTTATGATGGAGAAAAAGTACGAAAGAGAAATCTTTGTACTTTTTCTCCATTATAATTTAAGCTAATAAGTCTCTCTATGTGCCTACACATCAATTTTCGGTGCTATATACACTTAATATTTCTATATTTTTTTTCATCAGTTTATAAAAGTCTTAGCGATAAACTCTAAGCCATGATCATATCTCCACTCTTAGAAGGTCCCTATTTCTTCTTACAAGACTTTTAATGTTCTGACAACAACTCTTGCCAGACACGATTGCCCTAAATTTATGACATCTACTTTATGGTTGCAATCGTCCATCACATTAAATAGGAATACCTTCCTGGAGTTGGTAAGGGCGATACTTATAGAATCACTAAGGTATATTGATTGACTTTCGAAGCTCTTTCTAAGGTTTGTTTTTCGGGTTTAAGCATACGCCTTTTGTGCTAACACCTTAAGAGGTTGCAAGTATCTCTGAAAGTAATAGGGAAGCAATCGCAAATAGGGTAGATGAAAGGATTACAATTTCAACCTCAACAGGCTAGTATTTCTGGTCACCATACAATAGTTTGTTTTGAGCTGGTATTTGTAGATGGTAATATTCCAATTAATTATTGAAGTTCTTAACGTCTTCTTTGAGTAGTCAACTTTTTGAGTGAGTTTATCTACTTTCTAAAAACAGGCTTTTTAGATAAAAACCATTTAAACCGAAACCCTGTTTCTACAAATGTAAAACCAGCAGCTGTAGCAGACGCAATATTACTATTCGTTCCATATAGGTTTACTAAACAACGATCTGAAAATTTATACCCTACCTTACCATGAAGTCTATAAGTACTTTGGCTATCATAATCTTCTATATACTGTAATCCAAAAGCCGCTGTTAACTCATAAAACCACTCTTTAGGTTTAGCTATTATTTCATCTTTAATCAAATTCAGAAAAATTTCACCTGCATTAAATTTTTCTGGACTAAAATAAATACTTGGAACTTGATTTTTAAAGGTGATGTATTGATAATTTAATCCCACTTTCAAAATTGGTTTACTCAAAAGATTGTAATACAAAGAAGTGAAAAACAGATTTCTGATGTTGTCATCATTTTGTGACGTAAAATAGTACTGTGTAAACAAACCTAATTTAAAATTAGTGCTTAAATTATAATTTACAAAAAAGTTGTTCATCACAATTTCTCGGTCTAATAACTCAGCGTTAAAATTTTGAATTTCACGATTATAATTTAAATTTAATGTTTGTAATTTAAATGGCTTTATATCAAGAGAAAGATTCGCTAAAAGTTGGTTGTACTTGTTGTTTTTAGAATCTACAGAAATAATCCCTGCTGTACCTTTAAGAGTTGCATTTGGTAAAATTTGATATGATATTCCACCATTAAAATCATATGAATTAGCATCATTATCAGTCACATTATTATATGTGGTTCTGTAATTATAGCTTCCTAACACTTTAAATTTAGTTGAGAATGGAATTTCTACCCTATTATTAATAGCAAATGCTTCGTTATCTCCATTATCAAAAGTATACGAAGCTTTTATTTCGTAGAAGGGTGTAAAAGTTGTGTTGAGGTTTTTTATAAAATTTAATGCATCTTTTTGATTGTCATAAAAAGTCAGTGTTTTTTCAGCAGATTTATAGGCATCAACATAATGTCCTAAGGCTTTTAAAGCATTTGCTTTTCCTAAGTTGCCATCAAAAGAAGTGCTATCATTTTCTAAGACTCTATTGTAGTCTTTTAAACTATTTTTAAAATTGCTTTTGTAAATATTTAAAGTGGCTTGTAAAGCGATAATCCAATTTTTATTTGGGTGTTCTTTTAGTAAAGCATCGATTAACTCTTCAGATTCGTTATATTTTTTATTCCAAATCAAGGCTTGTATGTAGCGCTCTTGTGTTTGTTTTATATCTGATGTGCTTTTTAGAATTGATAGATTATCGTATGCTTTTTGACTTATGATTAAAGCCTCTTTATCCTTGCCGTTTAAGTGTGATACTAAGGCTAAGCCATTTAACGCGGCTACTTTGTTATCAAGATTTTCTGCTAACAACTTATAAGTTGCTTTGGCATCGTCTAACCGGTTGGCAATTAAATACAAGTTGGCTAAGTTTAATAAGCTGCTTTTATCATTATCAAAGAGGCTTAAGTTTTCTTTTAGCAAAACTTCAGCTTCATCATACTGTTGAGCTTGCTGTTTCTGATAGGCATAACCTAGATACATGTACTTTTTAGAATTTAGTGCATTTGGATTTCCTGGTAAAACGGCTAAGGCTTTATTCACATAAAGTAAAGCACCTTCATATTCTTTTAAATTGGAGAGTGTGTTTGCATAGCTCAATAAAGCTGGAAAACTTTTAGGATCTTCTTTTACCAATGCTATAAAATGAGCTTTGGCTTTCAGGAAGTTGCTATTCCATAATAAAGATTCTCCATAATTTAATTTCACCTCAAAATCTGAAGGGTGATCTGCCAACAAATTTGTAAAGAGTGTCTTAGCATCCTCTGTTTTTCCGTTTAGTCCAATGGCACGACCATAGCACAACCGTGCAGTCTTATTGTCTGGGTATACTTCTAGTATACGTTCAAAAAACAGTTCAGCTTGCTGGTATTCACCCGTCTCTAAATAAGTATATCCTTCTTGCATATCTTGAGAGAAAATAGAAAAGGAATAAGAGACAAAGAATAGTAATATGTAGGATTTCATTTTCATTGTGAATTTTTTGATAATGTAAGTTAGGCATTCGTATTCAATCATTTATCTACAGAAACGGTCTACTCGTCGAAATTTAGAAGTTACCTAGGGATATCTAAAAGATATTTGTATCAGAAATCAGAATACTAACTCTAAAAAAACCAACTATTATGGCCTTACAAATTTTAGAAAAAAATGGAACTTTTGAAATATCCGGGGATTTAGACACTGAGACTTCACACTCATTTATTGTACACTTTGAACATTTGATGACTACCTCAAAGGAGATAACTATAAACATCGATAAAATAAAAGAAATAGATGCCAGCGGAATTCAAGCGTTAAAAACACTTTTTACCATTTCTTTAAAAAACAATATAATACTACATATTATTGGTAGAGGGTATAAAGATATCTATGCGGATACTTAAAAAGAAATTGCTGTTTAGGAATAATGAAATATCAGATAAAGATGTATTTAATTTCAGTTTTAAAAAGAAATCGCATTTCTCAAGAGCAGTTATTTATGTTCAGTGTTTTGGTTGTAAATGGAGGGAATTATCTATATAATCTTATCCTTGGTCGTTTATTAGGTCCAGAGCAATTCGCAGATGCTGCAGTATTAATTACATTTTTATTGGTATTATCTTTTGTAGCGATGAGTTTTCAACTAGTGACTGCTAAATTTTCAGTTGTTTTTGAAAACAATTTGTTTGCAAGTTTTATTTCAAAAGTATATAAGAATGCCATTATAGTAGGAATTAGTCTTGGGGCTATAATTATTATCTTCTCAAAACAATTACAAGACCTATTTAATACTGCATCATCAAGTATGTTTGTTGTTTTTGGGATAGGGGTACCACTCTATTTCTTAATGAGTGTAAATAGAGGGGTGTTTCAAGGAAAAAAAGCATTTAAACTCCTATCCATTACCTATCAGACTGAAATGTTAAGTAGGTTGCTAATCACACTAGGCTTGTTATTCTTATTTAATATACAATCATCACTAGTCATCGCTATTGGAATTTTAATTTCTTTCGGTTTTGGTTTAATCCCCTTTAAGTTTGAAAATCTAAATTTTAAATCTTCTAGTGTTATTGAAGCTAGTCATTCAAAATTAGTAAGAAACTTTTTTATAATCACAGCATTTTATGAATTCACTCAAATCATAATTAATAATAGTGATATCCTTTTAGTCAAACATTATTTTGAATCTTATGAAGCAGGATTATATGCCTCATTAGCCTTAATTGGTCGTATTGTATATTTTATTGCTTGGATGTTTGTTATGCTATTATTACCAACAGTTGTTCAACTTAAAAAAGAAGGAAAGCCTACTGCTCCAATTTTATTTAAATATGTAGGTTACATAGCGACTATAGCTTCCGTTATTGTTTTATGCAGTTCATTATTCCCTGAAACTGCAATTACTCTATTGTTCGGGAAAAGCTATATAACAATGGCTCCTTTGCTATGGAAATATGCTCTAGCAACTGGATTGTTTGCTGTCTCAAACCTATTTGCATATTACTATTTATCATTAGATAGATTTATGCCTGTAGTCTTTTCTGGGGCTTTTGGAATGCTCCAAATGGGGCTTGTCATTTTCTTTCATGAAAGTCTAGAACAAGTAGTCCATATGCAAATTATAGCGATGATATGCTTACTCATTTTCCAAATTGTTTATTTCGTTTTAGATTCTAAAACGAAAAGACAAATCTAAGATTCTACTCCATTCACCTACGGCAAAGAGTATCCCATCTAATGTTCTCAATTTTTCTAAGCTTTATGATGCAAATTTAAAATATAATAAAAACGAGCCTTATGAAATTAGCAATTGTAACAGCATACCCACCAAGCAAGGTCACATTAAATGAATATGCATATCACTTGGTAAAGCACTTTAGACAAAAGCAGAGTGTTACAGAAATAGTATTATTAACTGATAAAACCAAGGGTAAAAAAGACATCTCTTTTATCGAAGAAGGTTGTAAAGTAACAGTTAAAGAGTGTTGGGAATTTAACAGCTATTTAAACATAATCACTATAACAAAAGCTATTGATTACGCGCTGCCAGATGCCGTATTATTCAACTTACAGTTTATGAAGTTTGGTGATAAGAAAATCCCTGCTGCTTTGGGTTTACTGTTGCCTATCGTCTGTAAATTAAAACGTATTCCAAACATCGTATTATTGCATAATATCTTAGAAGAAGTAGATTTGAAGTTAGCAGGTTTCACATCGAATAAATTATTGCAAAAAGTATATGAATTCATTGGGACTACCTTGACAAGGTTAATATTACAGTCCGATTCAGTTGTCGTAACAATGCAAAAGTATGTTGATGTTTTAGAGAAAAAATACAAGGCTAAAAATGTGTGTTTTATTTCACATGGATCATTCGAGGTTTCAAAAGAGAAACCAGATTTTTCAATTACAAATGGCCCTTTACAAATTATGACTTTTGGAAAGTTTGGCACTTATAAAAAGGTGGAATCTCTAATTGAAGCTGTTGAAAAGGTTAGAAAAACAACAGGCTTAGATTTAGAAATTGTCATAGCAGGAACAGACAATCCAAATGCGTCGGGTTATTTGGCGAGAATCCAAGAAGAATATAAGCATGTACCGCAACTAAGATTTACTGGCTATGTTGAAGAGCATGAGGTCTCTAAGCTATTCAAAGAAAGTGCTATTGTTGTATTTCCATACACCTCTACAACAGGAAGTTCTGGTGTCCTACATCAAGCTGGTAGCTATGGTAAGGCAATTGTAATGCCAGATCTAGGCGATTTAGCCTTATTAGTTGAACACGAAGGGTACCAAGGTGAATTTTTCGAACCTAATAGTATTGAAAGTTTAGCATTAGCGATTGAAGCCTTACTAACAAATAATGAACATCGACTAACTATTGCTAAAGCAAATTACAAAGCTGCAACTGCGTATCCCATGGAAAAAATAACTGATATGTATATGGATAAATTTAATCAAATGACTTGCAAGAGTAGGACTAAGAGATTGATGGCACCCCAATGTATTTCTATTGACTAATGAATTTAAAAGCGGCCTTTTTTGTTCCATTAATATCTATAAATCCAAATCGCTTTTGAACATTTTTACGCCAAGGAAGACTCCCTATAACAGCCTTTGGTACTGTTTCAAAATCATATAAAGTCCAAGACATAAACTGTAAGTTATAGGCTGCAATTATTTCTTGGGCTTTTTTATGATAGTTGGCTTGATCTTCTTCAGAACTGCCAAAGGGTTTCCAAATACCAGCATAAGAAGACATGCCAAATTCTTGAAGTACGATAGGTTTTTCGCCTACTTCTTTTTTAAGGTTTTCAATTGCTAAGTCTAAGGTTTTTATGTCTTCATAATAATGAAAGGATACAATATCTACTTTATCTTTTAAAATAGAGGCACTTTGCACATTAGACCAACCGATAGTTACAGGATGGTTTGGGTCTATGGATTTAACTAAATCAATCATAGTATCAAGCCATGAAATAACATTGACCTTTCCTCTTGAATCAAAATCTAAATTTGGCTCATTTTTTATATCCCAAGCAACAATTGCTTTATGATCTTTTAATCCAGAGACAATTGTTCTGGCATGACGCCTATTCAATGTCCAGTTTAAAACTGAATAATCACCATAAAAATCAAAAAGAGTGACAACAACTTTTAAACCATTCTCTTCTGCAGCATCTAATGTTAGCCTTAATTTTTCTAGTTTTTCTTTGTCAACATCAGCCTTCCCAAAATCATCGTATTGTACAAAAACACGAATAGAATTTAAGCCGCTATCTTTTATGATTTTAAAATCATTAGAAATAGTGTTTATTAAAAAGGCATCTCCAAACATATCCCAAGGGGTCGCTTGAGGATAGTAATTAATTCCTTTAATGTTTAGGTGTTCTGCGGCTATTAGATCAGGCTCGATTTTAAAACGTTCACTTCTTTCCTTAACAAAATGTCTAATTCTCCAAAAACCATCTTCTAATAAAACTATAATTTTATATGTAGATTTTTCTGTAGTTTCTAATACCAGCTTTTCATCTTTAAAAACACGTTTATATTCTAACACCTCTTTATCTGTAATCACTGCTAATTGACCATCTTCACTAAAGAATTCTAGTGTTGGATGGTGATTTAAAGTTGTAGATTCAACTGTGACTTTTTCCTTGGTATTTAATTCTACAAAATCGAAAATGTTTTTACGAGCATTATCTGTATAATAGTCTTTAATGCCAAAGGTTGTGTTTGTTTTATAGGCGACGAGTTTTACATACCAAGCATCTAAATAATCATTTTCTATTTTTTTTAAAACTTCCTCATCCATCGGTCTGCCTTCGTTATTTAATGGTGACCAAATGACCTCAGGAATATATTGCTCTATTTTTTCTAACTTAGTATGAAGCATACTGCTTCTATCTGCTCCAGTATTTAAATAGGCAAATAATGAACTAATACCCGAGATAACAATTACAATAATTAGAACATATGAAGGAATTAGAATGCTGCGTATTATATTTTTATTTAGGTTTATCATAGTATTTTAGAATTAAATATTTTTTCTAAACCTGCAGTTTTAACCACTATGGTATAACTGTCATTCTTATAAATATCTGGTTTTAAATTAAAGTTCACGAATCCTTCAAACGAAGTTTTAGTTTCGGTTTTAAAAAGTGTTTCGTTTTTATAAATTAAAAGTTTGACCTGAAGTCCGTCTGGAATTATTTGCTTCATAAAGCTTTGAAGCGGGCCAACGGTTATTACTCTATTGTTTTCTGAAAACACAACTTCAAAATCTTTAATAACCTGCTTGTACCTCAAAATGATTAATTCACTTTCAGCGATTCCATCGACATATGCTTTAACACTCCATTCCGTTTCATAATCGGGATGAATCATTTTAGAAGTAGCAATTCCATTAATAGTAGCCCCTGAAGTTTTTAAAATATTCCCTTTTTCATTGGTAATAAAAAAAGTGACATAGGTGGCATCGCTAACAATATTGTTGTGTTGATCAACTAGAATAGAAGTAGAAAATGTTGTTACCTGATTTCCATCAGCATAATCATGGGGACGTGTAGCAGAAATTTTAAAATCGATTGGAATTGCTGGAAAAACAGCAACTGAAAATTCTTTAGAATTAATGCCCAATGCTTCAGAAGATACCAATAAGCGACCACTTTCTTTTTCAGAATAAATGGTCTTATAAGAGATTAAATCTTCTGTAAATATCTCTTCACTTTTTTCAGAATTTAAAAACTGATGCTTTGCTAGAACAAGTGTGTTCTCAGGAAAGGGATTGTCTAAGGAATCTGTTGGGATAACCACTAACATTGTATAGTCTGTTCCTCCAGCTTCAATACTTGGAGGCCCAATATATGTTTCCATCGATGAAACTTCTTTTTTTGGATGTATGTGGAATTTACCAGACACTGATGAATTTTCATAAGTTAGTTTCCAATTCACAAGTCCAATTTTGCTGCTTATATTAAAGGGTACATCATATATTAGGGATTTGCTTTTATATGTTGGAACTATTAAAGTAGAACCATAACTGCTTGAACAATATAAAAGAGGTCTTGTTTCTCTTGAAGTTGAGAATTTTAATGCCATGGGACTTCCTGCTTCGAATTCTGTTTGAGTGGTTTCCAAAGTAAAACTTTGAGTGACTTCACGATCTTGTACCAGCGTAAATAATGATGATAAAATCAGTGCTAAAAAGGATAGATATGTATATTTATTCCGCATTAATTTGGATTACCAATGTATGAGTTTGTTTCTATTTTTATGTAACTAAAATCTGGATGCTCAATTTTTTGTAATTCGGCATCAGTATGATTTTCAATTCTATTTGGTATTATTTTATTTGAAATAGATTCGTTAGGTAGACCATTTACAAAAACATTCGCCATTCCATCATTGATAATTTTTACGCTACCCTCTTTTAAAATTTGATATTCAAAACCTTTTTTACGCTGTTGTCTTATCCCTTCTTTCATAAATAAATGATCTACCCAAAGCATTGTTTTGCTCTCGTCATAATATGTGATTAAAAGCTGTGGAACTGTAACTTCTTGAGTTCCGCTATTAAATAGATTTCCATTAATAATTTTACCATTAATGGTTAGTTCACTCATCGCTATGTTTTTATAGAGATCAGATCCTGACACATTTCCAGCTGCTTGCAAATTAAATTTTGTGGGTTGCTCGTCCAAATCTACAGGTGTAAATTCATCTGGATTAAATGTATCTGGAATAGAGTCCTCCGTTTTTGACCATGCGATACCCTCAAAATTAATTCTAAAAGAACTTGATTCTTTTGGTAACAACTTATGCTTTACATGATATTTAGCATTGTATACAGCTAGCGATTTATCATCATCATTATATAAGGTGCCTTTTAGTACCACATCTGCAGGGACATTATCTATATTTTGGATTTCGCCAATTATTGCATAATGCTTTTTATACTTTACAAGTTTGGCTGAGAGCACTTCTAGAATTGGCTGTTTTAAAACATCTTCATGATGGGTTTGCTCAGTTGTTATTCTTCTCCTTCCTTGATTAAAAAAGCTAGTATTATTGCTTGAATAAAACTGGTCTGGGGGTAAATCCGTATCCAAACTAACAGGTAGAATATACCATTTATTATTGTGTTTTGATAATGATTTATAATCAACACGATTAATTTTCTCGAGAGGAGTTATCCAATCTGTTGTTACTTTTGCGGTTGCCAAACTATCATTTCTATTTGTGATAACTGTTTCAATGGCGTCAAGTTTTGCATAACTACTCAATAAACCATCAGTGACCGCATTTTCAAGCATATATTGAGCAATTGTAATATTACTTTCAGGATCGATTAAACTATACGCTTTTTCAAATTCTTTAAAATCTAAAGCATCGTAATATGCAAGTATTACATTTTCTGGAATACGTTGCGAATCATTTTTTAAATAGAATTGATAGACACTATAAAAAACAATCACCGCTAAAATAATTGACCAATAATGTGTAATCTTCAGAATAGAATTTGAAAACTTAGAATAGCTATTCGAATGGTTTAAAAACGCAGTAGTTTTTCTTGGCCGTGTCTTTAATGCATTAATCAATGGCATTTGAATGTTTAAGATAAATGCTATTAAAACCACTGAAAAAGGCAAAATTCCCCAACAAATTTTTTGCCATTTAGCCACATCCTCTTTATATAGAATTGAAGAAACTGGCGCTATATTTAAGCGCTCCCAAACCATAATTCCATTTTGTAATTGCCGTAATCTTTGCCAACCAGAGAAATAAAGAATAGGGTCATAAAATTTATCGTTTGAAAAAATATACTTGAGATTGTATTTTTCTGGTGTTGTTAAAAACTGCTGTAATGAACCAATTCCAGCAACACCCTTAAACTTCGAATTCTCCAAGCGTTCAATAGGCCTAGTTGTTAATTCTGGCAGTCGTCTTGCAGAATGGTAATTTCCATCTACAGTCATTGCATTCGTTTGCGCACTTAACCAAGCCATTTGATCCCCAAAACCTAAAGTTAAAAAGCGCCATTTATAATGATCATCCTGATTTAGGAAATTAACGATGGGGAGCATCTTTATTTTTTCCGGTTGCAGTGGCCTAAAGTACCCAAGACTCAAAGTGAAAACAGTCATAAATATAAATAACCCAGAAAGTACTCCTCCAATGATCCGATGGTAATTAGCCCCAAATTTCGATTGAATGAGCACTTTTAAATCCCCTTCAATAAACCGGTATGCAAATTCGCCTAATAATGGCAGAGACATAATAGAAGCCCAGAAAGTAAATCTGTCTAACGTAAGAATATTAAATGCTGTTTCACCTAAAATCAGTCTTGGGATAGGTGTTGTTCCTCCTGTTCCTAAAATGGTTAGTATAGTTAGAGATAAACCAAAAAAGATGTAGCGTTTACTATAAAATCTAAAAAATATATATGGCAATAGGATGAGTAAAATCCCCCAAGGAATTAAAAAGAAGACTAGTCCAGAAGATGTAATTTCTAAAAAATTATCCCGTGACCCATGAGGAATTGGAACTTGTGTTATTGGATTGTTTTTAGAATTAATCCAATAGGGCAAAATACACCCAATAATAATAACCAAAGAGGCTATTCCAAAAGTAATGATCCTTTTAAAGAGTTTAAAGAAATTATTTAAAAAAGCCTTAAAAGTAACTTTTTTTATAGATTTTACTCGCTCACTAGAAACATCCATAATGACCATTCCAATTAATGGAAAGATAAAAAACACCATACCAAATATTGGTGTCACATGATGAGAAGTCACTGTAACCGCAACTAAAGATAAAGAAGTTGCGAAATACCAGAGTTTCCCTGTTTTTAGCCATAAATAAATTTCAGGTAAAGCATGTAGTAAAAGTGAAATCCCGATAATACTTGGGAGTTGACCAAATATGTGAAGTGTTTCTACAAAAGAAGATGAAAATACGGCCAATATAGCCGCATAACCTGCAACAGTTCTGTTGGATGTGATTAATAAGGAGAAACGATAAATACCTGTTATAAAAAGTAATATCGATAAAAGTGCAACAGTAAATAAGCCAAATTTTAAGCCACCAATAAGAGATAATAATCCAATAGATTGGTGCACTAACGGGGGATAACTCATTACGGTAAACCCAGTATACCATTTATAATTCCATGGTTCAAACCAACTATTTGCATAATGATCAGCAAAAAACACATGTATCAATGCATCATACGTAGTTTCTAAAGTGAAAAAAATAGAAGCACCATGAAAAACCAACCCTAAAAGGATTGCTACAATTAAATATCTATTTAATGCTTCTTTCATTTATTCCTTCATAATGGCAATAACCTAAATATACATAATTTTAAAAGCGATTCGATTTTAACTAGCTATAGAAAACTACCCTTCGTCTATACTTCGTGATAGGTTAAACTAAATAAGGATTTTAGAAAAAACTTACAGCCTACTTTTAAACTATGTGAAACAAAAAAAACATTTTTATTATGAAAGTTTTAGCAATAGATGATCAACGATTAGTTCTGCTTCCCTTACAAAAAGGTTTGGAAGAATTGGGCTATGAAGTAATAATAGAAACTGATGCTTTTAAAGCAATTGGATATTGTAATTCTTTCAATCTAGATTTAGTGATTGTTGATATTAATATGCCAAAAGTTTCGGGTTTAGAAGTCATAAAACATATAAGAAGCACAAAAAACTCTCAAATACCAATAATGGTTTTATCTGGCGACACTCAAGATGAAACCATCACAGAAGGTTTTGAATTAGGGATTAACGACTATATGAAAAAGCCTTTAAGCTTGAATGAAATTAGTGCTCGTGTAAAAAGATTAATAGGCGCTCCTGAGGTTAAAAGTACAATTGCAAAAAGTGATGTTATAATTCAAGAGCGTTGTGTGGGAGTCGTGATTCCTTGCTATAACGAGGAAGAACGTTTATTAAGTACCGAATTTACAGACTATATTAATAAAAACTCTGGATATCATTTATGTTTTGTTAATGATGGTAGCACCGACGAAACATTGAAAATTCTTAAAAAATTACAGAAAGGAAGAGAAAATTTTATTACTGTTTACGACTGTAAAAAAAATGGAGGAAAAGCTGAAGCTGTACGTTTAGGAATGCTTCATATGGCTACTAAAGAAGATTTAGACTATATCGGTTTTTTAGATGCTGATTTATCTACAGATTTGGCTGATTTTGATGACTTGGTAAAAACAATAGAACATTCAGAATTTAAAATAGTAAGTGGTTCTAGAATTGCAAGGATGGGCGCAAATATTACTCAAGAGTCTGCAAGAAAGATAATAAGTATGACCATCAATTTTATCATTAGAAAAATCTTATCAATGGATTTTAAAGACACACAATGTGGTGCAAAAATCTTTCATAAGGAGGTAATAAATGTTGCCTTCCAAAAAAAGTTTGTGACAAAATGGATTTTTGATGTTGAAATTTATAAAAGGATGAGTCTTTATTATGGATTAAAGCAAGCCAAAACGATGCTTTGTGAACAACCTTTAAAAAGTTGGATCCATGCGGATGGTTCAAAATTATCTATAAAAGATTCAGTAAGCATTGTTGGCAAATTGGCACAAATAGCTTGGGTATATAGATCGAAACCACCATTAAATGATTTACAGCAAGCAAATCAAACCTTGTGTACTAATAAAATCGATTAATAAAAATGGGAAAAGGCATTATTATTATAGTGCACAATAAAAAAAATGACATCAATAAATGGTCATTCAATAAACAGGTAAAAATTCAAACTTAATCTTGGAGTTGGTATAATTGCAAAAATATTAACTCCATGATTATTAGCTCTAGAGATATTAAATAATTTTTGAAGATCTTTTTTGAGCCTTTTTAAATTCTAAAACGTTCTTGAATAACGGTCGCAACTTTAAAATGAGAATCGCTTACTCACTTTTTTACATCCTTTTTTGTTACTGGCTTTTAAGCTGTTCGATCTCTTTTTGATGTGGTTTTATATATGTTGTTTCGTCTTTAGTTTCTGCTATAACTCTGGCATTAGTTAGGCCAACACCTTCTTGTTTTCTAATCTACTTATCAATGGTTATTGGAGCGATGTTATAGCATTTCTAAATTTACTTACAGCGTATTTTCATATGCTGGGTTTAGTTGAAATTTTTAATTGGAAAGGCTCGCCATAAACCCCAGTTACCAAGTTCATTTTGTACATAATGTTTAAAATTATAGAGCTTTATTTTAGGATAGGACACGTTATAATCAAAAAAACCTTCTTGAAATAGAGAGTTTTTGTTATACCTATGGTGGGAACTTGCCTGCGTTCGTTGGAAGGCAAGTAGATTCACTTACATGAATTTTGACTTTAGTAATTTCAATTTTCTTTTGCCACTTCCTCCTTTCCAATACTTTTCTATTCTCCTAGCTTCTTTTCTATCCACACATTCTTCAGTATCAATCAGCAAAAAAGGAGTGTAAGACTTTGTTGATTTGTTAAGTCTCTTTTGATGGGTTTGGAATCTATCAATCACATTAAAGGTTGGCCCAATGTAAATATAAGGCCTCGATAGACTCGAAATAGCATAAACAAAATATGTTATAATCAAAAAAACCCTCTTAAAATAGAGGGTTTTTATTGTACCTAGGGCGGGAATCGAACCCGCACATCGTAAAATACTGGGTTTTGAATCCAGCGCGTCTACCAATTCCGCCACCTAGGCAATTTGGTTTGTAAAAGTATGAAATTATTTGTTTTATCACTGAAAAAAGTGCTGTTATTTATCCCCAACTTCAATTATTTATCTAAATTTGCAATCCATAAAACAGAATATCCTCCAAAAGGTCAATTAGTTATGGCAGATATAGAAAAAGTAGCAAAAATTTTCGCTTGTTCACAAAGCAAAACCTTAGCAAAATCCATTGCAGATTCCTACGGTATTCCATTAGGGAATATCAATACAATGCATTTTAGTGATGGAGAGTTTCAGCCTTCATTCGAAGAAAGCGTAAGGGGCTCTAGAGTATTTATTATTGGCTCAACCAATCCTAACGCAGACAACTTGATGGAAATGCTCTTAATGCTGGATGCAGCGAAACGCTCTTCAGCAAGACATATTACAGCAGTTCTTCCCTATTTTGGTTGGGCTAGACAAGACAGAAAAGACAAACCAAGAGTTCCTATTGCTGCAAAAATGGTTGCTAAAATGCTAGAAACTGCTGGAGCAACGCGTATTATAACCATGGATCTTCATGCAGACCAAATCCAAGGCTTTTTTGAAAGACCCGTAGACCATCTCTATGCATCTACTGTCTTTTTACCCTATCTAAGAAGTCTCAATTTAAGTGATCTTACAATAGCTTCACCCGATATGGGAGGATCCAAAAGAGCGTATGCCTATTCTAAATTTTTAGAAAGTGATGTTGTTATCTGTTACAAACAGCGCGCAAAGGCCAATAAGATTTCGCATATGGAATTGATCGGTGACGTGACTGGTAAGAATGTGGTGTTGGTGGACGATATGGTAGATACCGCAGGAACTTTGACTCACGCTGCCAATTTGATGATAGAACGAGGTGCGAAGAGTGTGAGAGCAGTTTGCTCACATCCTGTATTATCTGGAAATGCTTATGAAAAGCTAGAAGAATCCAAATTAGAAGAATTGATTGTCACTGACAGTATTCCGTTGAAAAAAGACAGTCCAAAAATAAAAGTACTTAGCTGTGCAGATTTGTTTGCAGATGTGATGAAAGCCGTCCATTATAACAAGTCCATCAGTGGTAAGTTCTTAATGTAGTTTAATTTAATTTAATTTTTATGAAATCGATTACGATCAATGGATCTAAAAGAGAAAGCGTAGGCAAAAAAGCTACGAAAGCCTTACGTAATGCTGGAGAGGTCCCTTGCGTTATTTACGGGGGGGAAAATATCGTGCATTTTGCTGCGTCAGAAGTGTCTTTCAATAAGTTGATTTACACTCCCGATGTACACACAGTAGTTGTTGATATAGATGGTAAGAAGACTACCGCTGTACTTCAAGATATTCAATTTCACCCTGCGACAGATAACATTCTGCACATTGATTTCTACGAGTTCCATGAAGAACAGGAAATCACTATGGAAATTCCTGTTCATTCTGAAGGAAGTCCTAAGGGAGTTAAAAATGGTGGTGTTTTGAGATTTAACTTAAGACGTATGATGGTGAGAGGTCTTGCAAAAAACCTCCCAGATTTTATCTTAGCAGATGTAACTCCACTTAAAATTGGACAAAAAATGTACGTCACATCGGTAGCAAATAAGGATTATAAAATCATGCACCCAGACAATACGGTAATTTGTCAAGTGAGAACATCTAGAAATGTATCGCTTATCGACGTTGATGAAGACGAAGAAGGTGAAGAAAATAATGATGAGGCTAGCAAAGAGTAAATCTTAAGCTTATATTTTATAAAAAGCATCCTGTTTTTTCAGGATGCTTTTTTATTTTTACCAAAAATCGAATGAAAGCTTTTTTTGCCAGACTTTTAACCAAGGATAAAAGAGAAGAGGAAAACCCTATGAAGAAATTTTTGATTGTTGGTCTGGGTAACCCAGGCCCAAAATATGAAAATACCCGACACAACATCGGATTTAAAATTCTGGATACCTTGGCAGAGAAAAAAGAAGTGAATTTTGAACCAAATCGCTATGGAGATAAAACTGAATTTTCTTTTAAAGGTCGTAAATTTATTCTCATAAAGCCCAGCACATTTATGAACTTAAGTGGCAAGGCAGTGAGGTATTGGCTCGATAAAGAAAATATAGCCATAGACGATCTTATGATAATCACCGATGATCTTAACCTGAACTTTGGGATTTTTCGCCTCAAAGCAAAAGGAAGTGACGGTGGCCATAACGGTCTTAAGCATATCCAAAGCATACTCCAAACTAGTCAATATCCGCGATTCCGATTTGGAATAAGCGATGAGTTTTCCAAGGGAAAACAAATTGATTATGTACTAAGCAAGTGGAATGAAGAAGAAAAAAACCAACTCAAAGAGCGCTTGGACGCCTCTGCTGAGCTAATTTTATCTTTTGGGACCGCAGGAATCCATAATACTATGAACGCCTTTAATGGAAAATAAATACGTGTGAAAATTTACAATAATGTTTCAGAATTTGATTCTGATATTCAAACGGTAGTAACCATCGGAACTTTTGATGGGGTGCATATGGGCCACAGGAAAATCATAAAACGCCTTATCGACTCAGCAGAAAACGGTCACTTACAAACTGCCCTACTCACCTTCTACCCTCATCCTAGGATGGTCTTACAGCAAAGCGAAGATCTGAAATTGATAAATACCATTGAGGAAAGAAAATTGATCTTGGAGGAAACTGGCTTAGAACACCTCATCGTACACCCCTTTACTATAGATTTTTCAAGACTTTCTGCCAGAGAATATGTCGAAGAGATCTTGGTGAAGTCTTTAAATGCTAAAAAAATAGTGATAGGCTACGATCATCACTTTGGAAGAAATAGAACTGCAAATATCGAAGATCTTAAGGAATTTGGTAAAGAATTTGATTTTGAAGTTCTTGAAATCTCAAAACAAGATATCGAAGATGTAGCCGTGAGTTCTACCAAAATTCGTCGATCCCTAGAAGATGGCGATCTTGAAAGTGCCAATACATATCTTTCCCTTCCTTTTTTCCTCTCTGGAGAAATCGTAAGAGGAAAAGGACTTGGAAAAAATATGGGATATCCAACTGCCAATATGGATATAAAAGAGCCTTATAAACTCATCCCGAAACAAGGAGTCTATGTGGTTGCCTCTGTCATAAACGGCGATAAGTACTTTGGTATGATGAATATAGGAACCAATCCCACCGTCGGCGGACAAGACCGCAGCATAGAAACCTTTTTCTTTGACTTGGACATGGACTTATATGGGCAACACCTTCATATCCAATTGCTGAAACGCATACGAAGTGAGGTTAAATTTGATGGCTTAGACGCCCTAGTTAAAGCTATGAGTGCCGATGAAATCTTTGCAAAAAACTACATAAAGGTTTTCAAAAATGAATAAAATCCTCTTTAAGCAAGTTGATAATTCTCCACTCATCGTGTTTAGAATTATTTTTGGTTTGCTTATTGCCTTGGAAGCTTGGGGAGCTATCGCTACAGGTTGGGTTCGTAGAACTTTAGTCGAACCTAAGTTCACCTTCAACTTTATAGGATTCGATTTTTTACAGCCTATTCCAGAGCCTGGGATGTATATTTACTTTGGACTCATGGGGTTCTTTGGCATCTTAATCATGCTTGGAGTCAAATATAGATGGAGCATAATTGCCTATACTGTGTTGTGGACTTGCGTCTACTTAATGCAAAAAACCTCCTACAATAATCACTATTACCTTCTTATCCTCCTCCTTGTTTTTATGTGTATTGTTCCTGCACATACTTACTTTTCTTATGATGCTAGAAAAAATCCAAATCTGAGGTCTATAAAAATGCCCAATTGGGTCGTCCTATTCCTAATAGCTCAAATCTGGATTGTGTATACCTATTCAAGTCTGGCTAAATTTTATCCCGACTGGTTAGATGGGACCTTTCCAGAACTTTTAATGAAAGGGCGAGCACATTATTGGCTTATTGGAGACCTTCTCCAAGACCAGTGGGTACATGTGTGCATCACTTATTTTGGCGTTTTATTCGATTTACTCATCGTTCCTCTACTCTTATGGAAGAGAACCCGAGTGACTATCTTCTGGATCAGTATATTCTTTCATCTCTTCAACAGCATCGTGTTTCAGATTGGAATTTTTCCCTACATGTCGCTGGCATTTACAGTATTCTTTTTCCCAAAGCAGTATATCCAACAGACGTTTTTAAAATCCAAGCCGTTTTATAGTGACGAAGCCTACGCGCTCCCTAAATCAGCTCCGTTAATCAAAACTTTTTTTACAGTGTGGTTTATACTCCAGCTGATCTTGCCACTACGACATCATTTTATAAAAGGAGAGGTTCTCTGGACCGAAGAAGGCCATAGAGCGAGCTGGAGAATGATGTTAAGGTCAAAAACAGGTTATGCAAGCTTTAAGGTGAAAGACCTCTCTACAGGTGTAACCAGTTACGTCAAGCTTGAAGAGTATTTAACTCAAAAACAAAGACGACAACTTATTAAACCTGATGGGGTTTGGCAATTTACTCAACACTTGAAACAAGACTACGCAGCAAGAGAAATTCATATCGAAATATACGCTCGTATAAAAGTAGGTGTTAACGGAAGACAGCCTGAATTCCTTATAGATCCAAAACTTGATTTGACCAAAATCACTTGGAATTATTTTTCTCATAATGATTGGATTTTACCTCAACCTAAATCGATGCCTTAAACCAATTTATACCAAATTATATTTATAATGCCGTATGAATAAATTGAATTATTTTTTGATTGATTGAAATCAAAAATAACTAGCATAGCCTTAGCTACGGTAATTATTTTTGATGAAAAGCAGGCGAAAAAAGCCTGTACCGAATTCGTATCGGTAAAACGATTTATTGCGTCATTATAGGTCTAATTTGGTATTAAACCTTATTCTCTAAATGTATACCAAGTGTCTTTGATGTCCAATCCATACGTATGGTTTTGCCCTTGGAAGTTTGTGTGTGATCAAATTCTGGAGGAACGAGATCTTGGTCTTTAGCTTTTTTAATATAATAAGCTTGCTTAGAAGATTGAATGGTTTCTATACCATGATAAATATGCCCAAAAGCATCTTGACTTATCACTTCTAAAATCAATCGAATACAGTTAGATAAGTGAATCAAATTTACCGGAGCTTCTGGATTTAATAGGCCTTTTCTTCCTGCAAGAAATTGAATAGGATGCCTGCCTTCTCCTACTAAACCTCCAAATCTTAACACACAAGCTCTGGCCGTGTTCAAATTCAGCACAAGCTGTTCTGCCTCTATAAGGGGATTAGCCTTAATTTCTAAAGGGCTAAATACGTACTGCTCAGTATAATCAGGAATAGATTCATCATCTTCAAAAACACCGGTAGAACTTATGTATAGGACTTTTGAAAGTGGTGAAACTGAAATAGCCCGTAACAAAGGCTTGACCTTAGCAATATAATCGGAGGTGGGATTTCGCCTTAAGCCTGGAGGGATATTGATGATCAGAATTTCAGAACCCTCAAGAAAGCTAGCGATATCACCAATGACTTTTTTCTCCTTCAATTCAATTTTAAAAGGGAGAATCCCTTCCGACTTAAGCACTTCCAGTTTTTCACCAGAAGTCGTAGAACCCTTAATCTTAAAGCCTTTTTGAAGTAAAGCTTTGGCTAAAGGAATTCCTAGCCAACCACATCCTAAAATAGAGATTTGAATGGACATTATAAATTTAAACTTTGATGGGTTATGACAGCATCATTCACAATAAATGGCTTGGGTATTATATCCTCAGGGCGTTTTTTTACTGAAAATAGTGGGTGACTCAATAAATCAAAGCTGATTTCTTTAAAGGTAAATTCTACAGGTTGTGTCTTATCCACCTCAAATTCAAATGACAATGGAACTTGGTTCACTACATAATAATCGATGATATTTTTCTGAAACCGATTGGTGTGTACATGAGGACTTTCTTCATCATTAGAATCATAAACATCGGCAGTGACACCATTGACTATGAAGGATTTAAAATTGGCTTTTGTAGCTTCAGACACTACTATTCTATTTATGTTCCGTTGATAGTTTAGTTGTACTCTGAATTTTTTAAACCTAGGACTTGAAGGTTTTAGGGTGTCTACTTGAATTTGAGAACTTGGGATGGCTTTTAACTCTGCCATTGACGATTTGGTATAAGCCGAGCTGTATTTACTCTGGTAGTCTAATGAAGCAGTTAAGTCCTCGGATTCTTTAAAATAAGGGGAAGTCCAAGGATCTAACTCATCATCGTAAGTGAACCAATGGGCACTATCGGCACTAGAGTCTAAGGCATACATTAAGCTATTTGGGCGTGGCTGCGTTGCATTAAAACCAGACGAAAGATGTGCTTTTATAAAAAAGCCTATCGCCACAAGAAGGGCTAAAGTAGCAACTCCTTTTTTAATAGAGAAATAACCAAAAATGGGTAATAAATTACCGAATAACAAAACGGTAAAAACAGCACTCACCACCCCCATTTTAAGACCTAATCCCACAGGGAAAAATTGAATAAAAGGAGCTATAATACTTAAGGAAGGCAGTATTAAAATCAGAAGAAAAAGATAAGACGGCACTTGAAACCTCACCATTAAGAAAAAAGCAAAGAGTGTAAAAAATAAAGGGATAATAAAAAAGGCTGCTCCTTTAAGAAAGATATTCAATAAAAACAAAACGATGAACCACGTGATAAGAGGAGCAATCATAGCATTTTTAGGGTTTAACCTATGGTCAAAAAACTGATAAATACTAAACACCAAAAACAAGGTAAAAGCTACAAAAACAATAATATAATCATGCCCGTTGTAAGGGAATCCTTGCAAAATGGAAGAATACTCTGGATAGAGCTGAAGCAATAATGGCCAAGCAAAATAGATAAGAAGTCCAGATAAAAGTAAACTGAGCAACCAAGGGGCAAACCCTAAGAAAATTTCTTTTTTAGTGAGCGAATTAATTTTTAATCCATAAACCAAGATAAAAATAAAGATCGCAAAAGCAACAGCATAGATAGCCCATACCCCTGAAAATGAATAATGGAAAAGCCCCAATCCTGTTACTGTAAAATAGACTTGATCCTGCTGAGAAGTTAAGTCTGAAAGATCTGTATTGGAAAAGCCTTTTAGTGAAGACATCAGGTAATCCCCTTGATGAGATAAAGAACCTTTATCCAGTCGACTTGGTGTATCGAGCGCGGTATGGTAATCGAAATGATCGTCTATAAAGGCAAAGAAAAAACTGGGGACATCTGCAATTTCTCTAAATACAGTAGAGTCTGTATCGTTAGGTAAAAGTTTATACACACTATACATAAGAGAATTAGCGAGTGGATGTTGGCCTTGAGATTCGCCAAAAAGCTCTATCAGTTTAGAATTTCCATAATTGGTCTCCACAATCATATTACTTGGGCCTCCGCTTCCGCGAGATTCAAAATTCAGGACCAGACCCACCTCAGTGATCCAAGGGTGTTCTTTGGCAAATAATTCCGCTCCAGAAAGTCCTACTTCTTCACCATCAGAAAAAAGAATAATAATATCATTTTGAAAAGAAGGCTTGCTTGCTTTAAAAGCTCTTACTGCTTCTAAAATAGCAGCTACTCCAGAAGCTGCGTCGCTTGCTCCGGGCGAAGAATGAACGGCAGAATCGTAATGAGAAAGAAGTAATAAAGCCTTAGAGTTTGGTGAAGGATCGGTGGCTTCTAGCCTTGTAATAATATTTTCTGGAGCGGTGAGAACCCCCTTCTTGGAAAGCACAAAGCCTTGCTGAGTTTGAACTTGAAGATCCATTTTTTCAAGTTCATTTACGATATAATTTCGTTTGGAATTATGGGCATCAGAACCTATGTAATGGGGTTCGTCACCAATGTTTTTGACATGCTCAAAGGCCCTGAGTGTTGAAAACTCTTTAGATTGAGTAGATAAATCGGTGACTTCTGAAGGATAAAGATCGTAAAAGACATACCAAACGGCAGCGATTATGACTAATAAGCTTATAATAGATTTGTAATTTTTTTTTCTCATTAGTCCCTTTTTACTAAAGCGTAGTAATCTTCTTCCAAAGGTAGATAACCTTGGTCATAAATAAAGTAATACACTCGACCAGATCTTGTAGTGTAGAGATTTGTAAAATAGGTGAAATTAAAACCTTTCTCTAAAAGTTTGTCTCGAGTGGTTTTCGTTTTTTGATCTGTATTGATACTTTGTAAAATTCTATAATTTTTCTTAAGCTTATTATTGATGTTCCTCACTATCTTTCTAGACTCGCTATTCAGCCTGTTATTGTAGGTGCTCCTGCAATAATCGGAACAGAATTTTTTGTCAATTCTTCCCGATAGTGCTTCTCCACAGGAGAGACATTTGGGTTTTTCCATAGCTTAAGAGATTAAATATAGTGTAAATATAAAAAAATCCCTCAATAGTTATATTAAGGGATAAGGAGACTTTAGGTAAAGACTTGTGACAAATTTGACTCCTCATATTATCATAAATCATTTTACCGACACGAATTCAGCACAGGTTTTTTTTACCTGGTTTTTATCAAAAAAGACTAGCCTAATTAAGGCTATGCTAATTATTTTTTATTTTCAATGGCTCTAGTTTAGGTCTGCGTTGATATTAAGTTTTCATATCTAGATTCGATTTGATTATACTGTTTCAATGTACCCAGAGCAATTGTTTCCTCCACAAAGGCATTGGCTCTATCGCTTCTAGAC